>PVMK01127037.1_pt1 | contig 90810 bp, 86 predicted proteins | sample 1853481 | NCBI WGS metagenome assembly PVMK01 (sample SAMN08533507, study PRJNA380276) | Marine sediment metagenome, whole genome shotgun sequencing project.
CAAGAAAAACCTCTTTTCAAACACCCTTCCCATGATTATATCCTGGGGTGGACACCAAAAGGCAACAATATATTATTTGCCAGTGACAGGACCGGGACAGTTGATGCAATGATAATTAAGGTCAAAGAAGGAAAATCAATAGACCAACCTAAAATGGTTCAATCTAACATTGGACCAATAGTCCCGATGGGATTTACACAAAAAGACTCATATGTTTATGGTGAATGGTCAGGAGAACAAAATATTTACATCACAGAAATTGATTTTGAAAAGGGTAAAGTACTTACAAAACCAATTCTTGCTGTTAAAAGATTTGAAGGTAAAAACGGTTCTCCGTCCTACTCAAACAATGGGGAATTTATTGCTTATGTTTCTCAACGTGGTATTCTCAGAAAAGGCAAACCCGGAATTATACTATGTATTCGTGATTTAAAGACAGGTAAAGAGCATGAAATTATTCCTCCTACTGATCTAGGTGGTTCTATTTCTCATCCAACATGGTCACCCGATGATAATTCTATTGCTTTAATGCTCAGGGTTCAGAATGGAAGACAAGAAATTTATAATTATAATATTCAAACAAAAGAATTTTCGCCTCTTGTTAAAGAAACAAACAAAAAAATATCTAATACAGATTATGTTTACCCGAATTGGTCACCCGATGGAAAAACAATTTATTATTTTGAATTGAGCCAAAACACCCAGTCATCTTATATCAAAGCAAGGAATATTGAAACCGGCAATGATCGCGTACTTTTTCAAAAAACATCCGAAAATTTTAAGGATCGCTTTTTTGATATTGCCTTATCGCCCGATGGTAAATGGATATCTGCCATAAATAGAGGGGATAACCGAATTCTAAGACTAATTTCTACAGAAAGAGAAGAAGTACGCGATCTGTATAATTTTAAATTTTCAGGAGGATCTTCATTCCCACAAACCTGGAGTAAGGATGGAAAATATATTATTTATGCTTACAAGGGCGAAGATGGTAAATGGGATTTAAAACGGATTGCGGTTGATGGCGGAGAGATACTGGATATTGAAATAAATATGGTGGGCATTAATTCTCCCAACCTTCACCCTGATAGTAAACATCTGATTTTTTCAAGTACGGGATATTCAATCCCCCAAAATAATATTTGGGTAATGGAAAATTTTCTGCCACAAGAGAAGCTGGTGATTAAGGCGGAAGCCAATGAACCCGAAGGAATCAGGATAAGGCAAATATCAAAAGAGTCATATTTAGATGATTTGGGAACAGTCTCTTCGGATGGAAAGTATCTTTCATGTGTTGATTGGGGTAAGGGAGATTTGGCCATTCGAAATTTATCAAATGGTGAAAAACAATTATTGATGGATAATGCTACACTGGAGGAAGATCCTCAGAAATTTGTGATACGTTCTGCTATATCTAAAAATGGTAAATTGGTAGCTTATTCATGGTGGAGACCTAATCACACTTTCGACTTACATATTTTCGATACTGAAAAGAATACTTCCAAACTTCTTTTTAAGGAGGAAGGAGTAGAGGTTTATCCAATGGCATGGCTTTCGGATGAAAAACTAGTAACAATCAGACAGAATAGAAATAAAGAAACCACTCAAATTACTTTATTCAATGTTTCTGACGGTACATTTCAAAATTTAAAATCTTTAGATAAAAGACAATGGGCTCAATTGTGTACTAGTCCTGATGGAGAATATATTGCTTACAATACCATCGGAGTTACTTCAGGTAATTCAGATATTAAAATCTTAACTGCAGATGGTAAGGTTGAATTACCATTGGTTACCCATCCGGCCAATGATAAAGTAATAGGTTGGATACCCGGAAGAAAGGTTTTCCTTTTTGTCAGCGATAGATCCGGGACATGGGATTTATGGGCACTACCCGTAATTAATGGCAAACCGGCCAGCGAAGCACAACGATTATTTACTGAATTTGGAGAAGTTGCACCCATTGGAATTACTGAGAAAGGTGATTGTTTTTTTGGGTTTTCCAAACGTAATTTTAATGCTTACATAATTCCTGTAAATAAATCTACAGGTAAACCCGATGAAAAACCAGGGAAGCCTTTGGCAGGTTCACTCTTTAGTGTTAATTGGTCCCCAGATGGACAACACATGGCCTGCGTAAAACAGAGCAAATATTCCTTTGAACTTATTTTGCATGATATAATTAACGGAAATGAACGGAGATTGGCAAAGGAGCTTTTATATGCAATAGGACCATACTGGTCAAGCGATGGAAAATCAGTCTATATATTTGGAATGGATCAAAGAATGAGTCAAAAAGGGTACAAAGGTGGGATTTATACGGTTGATATTGATACCGGGAAGATTAGTGAAAATTTTCAAATATCTGAATTTAATTACACTCCTTCCGTTGATGATGCTTTGCCAATATCCGGTCATGTGGTGTCAGCTGACAATCAAAAAATTTATCTCCTATTTCAAAATGACTGGATTGTTGAACGTGATTTAAACACGGGCAAGGATATCATTCTCTATAGACACCCGAATTTTAAAAGAGGCGTGTTGCAATTATCACCGGATGGCAAAAAACTATTATTTGCAATTAATAATAAGGGAGAAGAATTAAGTCGTTTAATGACAATGACAGTAAAGGGTGAAGATATAAAAGAGCTGTGTGTGTCTCAGCTATCAAAAATTTCAGGATCGGCTTTCTGGTCTCCTAATGGAAAATTTGTATATTTTGCAGAAAGAGCAGAAGGCACAAGTCTTTGGAGAGTGAATTCTGACGGAGGAACACCTGAGAAAGTCTGGCATACCGTTAAAAGAGCAGAATCATTTGCTATACATCCTTCAGGGAAAGAGATTTCATATACAGTTCGTGAAAGAACAACTGAAATTAGAGTAGTACAAGGACTGATACAAGAGCTTGACAAAATTTACGGTGTGAATGAATAAATTTATTAATAATATATCATGGTAAAAGGGGGACTCAGGTCGAATTGAGTTCTCCTTGTTCTGTTCGAAGATAACACTCTGTAACAGAAACCGCAAAGAATAATCATTAGAAAATAATCTGAATAATGAACAGAGGATTTAAACCGGTTTCAAGACTTTCAATCGTTTTTATTCTTGCCGTGGTTATTTCGGGGAGTATATTAACCTGGTTTAGTATTAACAGTATTACGAATCTGAAAGAACTTACTGAAAAAAGAATTCTCGAAGAACAACGGGAACTTACTGTAAGGTTTTCATCTGAGATGCAAAACCAAATAGAAAAAGTAACTGCTGGTTTCAATGATGAAATCAGCCCGGTTGATCTAATGAAAGATTCGCTGATAAATACATCCAATGCACACCGTTTTATTACAGTACCTTTCATTTTAAAAAACAACGGTATTTTCATTTTTCCCAATTTTAACAGCATCCCTGAAAACAAGATAAACCCAAAGTTCTCAAACCGGTTCAATGCTACCTTCGCGAAAGGTGAACGGGCTGAATTTGCTACAAAAAATCTTAAAACAGCTAAAAAGCAGTATTTGTCGTGTTTGAATTATTCAAGAGGAATTAACGATTCCGTGAAAGCACTTAATGCATTGGGACGGGTTTCAGTAAAACTAAACGAATATGAAAATGCTATTGACCATTACAAACTAATTATTTTAAACCATTTCCCGGTATCAAGTGAGGTAGGGATTCCTTATGTATATTTTGCAATCCCTCAACTTATAAAAATTACGAATCCTGAAAACCGTGAAGAAATAGTGCCCTTGATTGAATTTTGCCTCGAAAAAATAACAATCGGTGCTGTTCCCCTGAATTTCAATACTGAAGAATTGTTACACCTTGTGATAAAATGGCAAGAGGAAAATACTTTTAACAATCCTGAAAAATTATCGAATATTAACAAGCTGGAAAAGAATATAAATCAACAACTACAGTTTATAAATAAATACAAAAACGAGCTGTCAGAATTCATAAGAAAAGGAGATCTGGACAATCATATAAATGTCGGAAACGATTTCAAAGTTGTTAATTCTTATTCAGGAAACGGTAGGAGCTTGCTTCTGGTAAATGCAAATCTCGAGAATCCTCTGGGCTTTTTTATTGATGGAAAAAAACTATTTGATTCTACTTTAAATCCAAGTTTTCAATCTGATTTTGAATTTGATTACAAAATTGAATTTTTAACAGGATATAACTCAGCTACAAACGGGCAAAACCTCATTTACACTTCACAACTGAATCCCTATTTTCCAGGACAAATGATACAAATAAAACTGAACGATAAAAACCTGATAAAAGATTTTATTAAACGACGAAGCTGGATTTATGGAATAGCGGCAGCATTACTTATGGTTGCCCTATTTCTGGGCATTGCATTAATTGCTAGAGATATTGCGAGAGAAAAGCATTTGGCACGTTTACAGTCTGATTTTATTTCGAATGTAACCCACGAATTAAAAACGCCACTGACTTCTATTTATATGTTTGCCGAGTCCTTCTGTTAAAACGGGTAAAAACAGCATCGGACAGGGATGAATACCTTTCTATAATTTTAGAAGAAAGTGAACGACTAAAGAGAATGATCAATAATATCCTGGAATTTTCAAAGTTGGAAAAAGGCAAACCTAAATACCATTTTGTCCATACAAATTTGGCAAAAATTCTGAATGCGGCAATTCACGAGCTGAATTACTGGTTTGAAAAAGAGAAATTCGATATTGTTACCGAAATAGATGAAAATTTATATGCTGAAGTTGATCCTGAAAAAATGAAACAGGCAATTAGCAATTTACTCAGCAATGCACTTAAATATTCAACCAATACAAAAAAAATATTCATCCGTTTATATAAAACAATAAATGGTATAAGCATTGAGATTGAAGACCGGGGCATTGGCATCTCTGAAGATCAATTACCAAAAATTTTTGATAAATTTTATCGCATCGATCAAAAGGAAAGTATTCCCGGAACTGGACTTGGTTTAACAGTAGTAAAAGAAATTGTTGAGGCTCATAATGGTAAAATAACTGTTACCAGTAAAATTGGAAAAGGAAGTAAATTTTCCTTAACTTTAAATGACAAATAATAAAAGAATGAATACAATCTTAATCATAGAAGATGATATAAGTATTCTAAGGGGGTTAAAAGATAATCTGGAATATGAAGGTTATTCTGTAATTACAGAAACAAATGGTGAAAAGGGCCTGAATCTATCGTTAAAGATAAAAACCGACCTTATATTACTGGATATCATGTTACCAGGCATGAATGGGTATGAGATATGCCGGATAATAAAAAAAGAAAAACCAGAACTACCTGTAATAATGATTACTGCCCGGGGTTCGGAAATGGATAAAGTCTCGGGGCTCGATATTGGTGCGGATGATTATGTCACTAAACCCTTTAGTGTCCCTGAACTTATGGCTCGGATCAGGGCTGTTTTCAGAAGAACTTCTCAGACACATGCAATTTCAGATCAATATACTTTTGGAAATATAAAATTAGATTTTAAAAAATACCAGGCCTTCCGGGATAATCGTGAAATAACTTTGTCAGGTAAAGAATTTGCAATTTTGGAATATTTTATCAAACATGAAGGAGAAGTTGTTCATCGTCATGACTTATTGAATGAAGTATGGGCTTACAAATCGATGCCTGTTACTCGTACAGTAGATAATTTTGTACTCAACCTAAGAAAGAAACTGGAAGAAAATCCCTCAAAACCAAAGTATATTGTTAGCATTAAAGGAATAGGATACCGTTTTAATTCTTTAAAGTAATCATATGTTATAATTATACCTATTTAGTTGATTTTGTCATCATTTATTAGTTAAAATGTAATTGATGAATTACAAATAAATATCTTGGCAGTTGATTATAAATTAATCAAAAACCTTATGTGAAGTTGAAGGTTTTTAAAGGGCATGTATTACTGTAGGATATGACCATACACGCACTTTCTCTTACTTTTTGTAGTGTGTTGTCACTTTGGTAAAAAGTAACGTTATTTGCTTCACTGTCAAAAAGACTCGTTCATTTTTGGAGTTTACTACATTCGCTGTAAGATCAACCTGTTTTAATTGTGGAAGAACGAGTTTCGATAATTGAATTAAAGCGTTTACTCTGTCTTTAGGATCTAAGCTGTATAAATCTTCTTTTAACTGTTCTCTATTTTCTTCTAATAGGTCGTAGAAATAACCCCTTAAAGCCTCTGTATTTTTATTGGCACTTCCTTTTGGTCTGCCGATGCCGTAATTATTGCCTTTTTTAAATTTCATAGTTAGATAGCCGTTTGTTTAACTTGATTTATGTTAAATATTATAGTAGTTTTTCAATAGCTTAGATCGAATGTATTTACTCATACTTATACCTCTCTCCTTTGCTTTTTTTCGTAGTTCTTCTTTCTCGTTGTCGTTTATAGAAAAATGAATTGTTTTGTTATGCATGGTTTTTATTTTAAATTTTAAGTGCGATTGCATCTTAATAAGAGTTAAATCGGAGATCTGTTACAAATTGCTTTACAATAAGCTGTAAGTGTTGTATTAATGAAGTGTATTGGGTAGGTAAATAACTATGCTAGGTGTCTAAATCGTTACGGTTTTTAAGAAAATTACCTTTCCCTTCAATTATAATGATGGGACCTGGAATGAGTACAACTAAAAGGACAGACCCATTGAATGTAAAGCCATTATCAGAAGCTGAATAAGGTAGACGGGCTAAAGACGGGCTGTACGATTTAACGCACGTTTTAAAAAAATGTTTACCTTTATGGCTTAACGTATCATTTAACATAAATATCATGGCAAAAGGTCAAGACTCAAAGAGAAACGTAAAAAAAGAACCCACTAAAACCGCTAAAGAAAAAAAAGCAGCAAAAAGACTTAAGAAAAATAAAGGAACATCATATAAAGATTCCATTTGAGTTTGAGCCTATCAATATAAATTAAAAAGCTGAGATCAGTTGGATAGTAGTATATCAAAAAGATTGTGAAACGTTGTAAAAGGGCTTAGGGGGTGCTTGATATATCAATTAATCAGGCAAGTTCAAAGGTTCATTAATTCCTTTCTTTATAGATTCTGGTGCTGTTGTGCAGTTAATTTCAAAACGACAGTTGTAAGTCAATAGGACTAACTATGGACTAATTAATGTAATAAAAAAATGCAATTAACTAAATATAAGCTAATTACATTTCATAATAGTGACCTCGACAGGATTAACTGCGTTGATCCTTTGAGCTCCAAATTCCGAGTAAAAGCTTGCAATTTTCAATTGCTCAGGAGTTTTTTGTTTTATTCCCTTTTCGAATAAATTCGAATCGATCAAAAACAAAAAAAGCCTGCCACTTTGTGGTAAGCTTTTATTCTTAGTGACCTCGACAGGATTCAAACCTGTAACCTTCTGAGCCGTAATCAGATGCGCTATTCAGTTGCGCCACGAGGCCTTTTTTTATTGGGCAGCAAATATATTTCTTTTTTAGAGAATAGAAAAAATATTTATGCGAAATTTAGAATAACTAATCTTCTATTGAACAATAATTTTGCTTGTCATTACACGAATACCGCTATTCTCATAATTTCCTTTCAATATGTATATGCCCGAGGATATATTATCCAGTAGAATGCCATATTTACTTTGGTTTGCTCTTATATTTTTCTCAAATATTTTTTGTCCCATTGTATTCCATAGTGAAATTTTCATATTATCGGTAAAATTACCACTAAGATCAAAATATAAAACTTCATTATTAAGTACGGGATTAGGATAGAATAGTATATCAGATGCTATGGCAAGATCTGAAGTCGACAAGACAGATTGATCCAGTTGTTCTTTCGCTTTTTGAGCTCGTTTTTCAATAAAAGGCTGAATGCCGTATTTGGCATGACTGACAACAAAGTTTACAATATAACTATCATCAAAGGTTTGATTCGTATAACCAAAATCTTGTGGATAGTAAGTATCAGTATAAACACTTTCCTGAATAAGTGCTCTATAACTATTTGCTATATTCATTTGATAATTACTCGTAAATTTGCTTTCTAACAATTCATTCATATTTTTAGTAAACTCTTCATGATATCTTGAAATTGCCAGAATTCTTTTATGTAAGGGTCGAGGTTCACCATGTTTTGCCCAATCATAAATATTTCGGTCTGCCCAATCCCGATCCACCCAATCAATTCCGAAAGTATTGTCCGTGTCATAAGGTATATATTCAAATCTGCTTTCCACGGGGTTATAATAAAGATAAAAGTTATTTTTATTATAAGAATATCCATCCCAATGCCCGGATAAAATTTCAATGGGAAGTTGCTTCAGATATTCTTGCACATCAATATATTCTTCAATATGAAGATCGAAATCAGCATCGCTTGCAGTTAGTTAAGAATTCAATAAATGCATATAGATTATCCCTGTTATTCTCATCTTCATTGGTTTTTAACTCATAGGTCGAATCGTCATATACGCGGCTCAGATCACTCAGGTCGGCAGGATATGTGCATTTAAACAAATTACCATCATTATCATCATATCGTGCTCCTAAAAAAGTTTTATCAATTTGTTCTATATTGCTATACAATCCCATGTAATTATTGTTAATATAAAGCTTTACATGGTTAACACGTGCTACGACCAAATTATAATCCCGATATAGATTCATCGTCATATGTTCTCTTACACAGGAGGGATCATTGGTTTCGGCTTTTAGATTTAAGTTTTTAAGGCCAAAAAAGCGCTGATCATCAATGAATTTTTTAAAATTGAGTTTAAATGATTTTTTGTCCTTTCCCCTGGAAGTATTACCTCTTAATCTAATTCCCAGATCGAGATAACTTATTTCTGTATCGTTACTTCCTTTGTAAATTACTGTAGCATGTTGGTAGGTGTCACTCCATATATTATCAGGATGAACCATCCAGTTATAATCATCTTCATCCATGGTGACTTCAATAGTAGGTAAAAAGTCCTGAACAAATTCCTCGTTAAAATCAGGATTTACATTTTGCGAAAATGAAAAATAGCTTATAAATATAAACGCAAAAAAAATATTCTTTTTCATCAAATACATTTTAAAAAGTTTCATAAATGTAATGTATTAGATAAAAAAATTATCCATTATTTTCATTTTGTTACGAAAACGATGTAGGGTACTTCAAACGCCCATTACTTCTTTAAATTTTTCGAGAATTGGAGCGGCTTTCAAAAGATCCTCTTCATAGATAAATAACTGAACTTGTGATGGAGAACCCCCGTAAAAACCTGAACGCAAGCCTGATTGAAAATTATTTTTTACTAAGGAAGGGATCTCTTGATCGTCTAAATCCAATTGTAATCTTTGAATTTGAATTAATGAACCTACAAAAAATTTGACGTGTTTTGACTGATCATCCATAATTGCGATTTTACCTAAAGATACAATAATTATATCAAACAGCGATTGATGTTAGTTCATTAATCCAGACTATTCCTGGTAATATAATACCTCCAACCAATAATTGCCATTTGCCATTTCTTGGCTTTACTCATGTCTATCTGTCTTTTACCTAAGCTTGGGAAAATTACTTTATTCATTCTTGCCAAAATTTTGAAAACTTGTTTTTTTCATACTACTACAAAAATATAAAAACGCCTCTTTCAAGGCGTTTTTATATCATTTATATTATTTGTTTATTTCTTTGTGCTGATTAAAATAACGCCATCTTTAGCTTTTTCTCCATATTTTTCAACTGCCTTGTCTCCTTTTAACACTTCCATTTTTTCGATGGTAGACGGGTCTATATCCTTAAGTTCGGTATTACTCGCTTCTTTTCCGTTGATAATGAGGAGTGCATCCTCTGAAGAACTATCTATAAAGATCATGTTTTCGCCTTCACTATGCTCTCCATGGATTTTTCTTATAATTATTTCTTTCGTTTTGTCTCCATCTTTAGTTATCCACACGGTTTTTGACATTTCTCCGGAAGAATCATCATGATCTCCGTGAATTTTAATTATTTTCATTTTTGTAGAATCACCTCTCTTGGTAATCCATACACCCTCTCCCTGTTCGTCACCATCACTTTCAACTATTTTTATTTTATGTATTTTTTTAGCATCGCTATCATTGGAAACCCAAACGTTCTTTCCGCTACCTCCAATTTTAATAACATGTTTTTCCATATTGCCGCCATCTTTAGAAACAAAATATATTTCTCCATCATGATGTATACCGGAATTGCCTATCGAGATACTATTACCATCACTGTCAAATGAAATTTTAATCGGTTTTATCGGATTGCCGGAGTCTGTATTATAGTTGGCGTTTGATGTTTTGGTGCTCACATCAATTTTAATGGCTGTTATTTCGCCCTTACTATTGCGCTTTACACCCTTGAACTTAATAGTAACTCCTTCTTTTAAAAAGTCTTTTTCAATGTTTTCTAATTGAGAATCCGTTTCCTCTTTGGAAATAATAACGATTTGAATGTTTTTCTCTATGGTAACTTCCTTGTTTGCAGTTTTATTTTGTGCCAGTACCTCTGTATTAAAAGTAAAGACAAAAGCTAATAGTACTGGAATGATTAGAACAAATTTGATTTGATTGTTTTTGTTGGATCGATTTTTGTGTAACATGTTTATTCGCTTTTTTATTAGTGAGTTGTAAAAATTCGAGACTAAAGCCATTTTATAATTTGGCGAGATCGTTTTTAATAATAAGTATTGATATTTCTTTTTTTCGCGGGTGATATTCTGAGCAAATTCATCTGCAGCAAATTCAAGATTCTTTTGCATCTCTTTATGATACAGCCAGATAAAAGGATTGAACCAATTCAATATAGAAATGCATTGCACTAGTATAATATCTATGCTATGCAATTGATTGGCATGTACTTTTTCATGTGCAAATATTTGCTCTAACTCCTTATTATCAAAATCATCTCTGTTATATACGATATAATTAAAAAAAGAAAATGGAGCAATGTTCTTAGAGGTTTCTACCAGTGTATATTTATCGCGTTTCGATTTTGAATGTGTGTATAAAAACCAAATTAAAGAGCTTAGCTGTGCCATAAATCGTACGGAAAAAAATATTACCCCTAAACCATAAACGATCAATAGTACTTGAAACCAGTTAATCGACTCTACTTGTATTATTGATGAATTTTCTGTAAAAGTCATACCGGAAGGAATTTTTATGGGAATTGCTTCTACATATTTCGTTATTACTAAAATTGGCAACAAAAGCGATGAGATGATCCCAATTAAAAAATAAGTTCTGATCGATTTGAAAAAGGTTTCATTTTGTAAAAATATTTTATAAAAAAGATAAAATATTGTAAGTATCGCAGTAGATTTTAAAAGATATTCCATAATATAATATTTTACTTAATATTTTTGCTCTCTATTATTTCAATGATCTCCTTTAATTCTTCAACACTAATTTTTTCTTCCTTGGCAAAAAAGGAAACCACATTTTTATATGAATTTTCAAAGTAATTATGAATTGTTCTTTGCATAAACTTTTTCCGGTATTCTTCTTTAGTTATGGCAGGGTAATACCGATATGTTTTACCAAAGGCTTCATGTTTTACAAAACCTTTTTCTTCCATATTTCTGATAACGGTGGAGATCGTATTATAATGTGGTTTTGGATCCGGTAGTTCGGCAACAACTTCTTTTACGAAAGCCCTTTCAAGATCCCACAGCACATGTAATATATCTTCTTCTCTATTGGTAAGTTTACGCATAGTTTTAAATTTTTATACAAATAAAACTAAAATTATAGTTCTATAACTATAAATCTAGTTATTTAACAAAAATTTAATAATTCCCTTTTTATAAACAAGTCTCTTCATTGACATTAGAAGCTTTATATTTGTAAAAATTTTATATGAATTATCTGTTATTGCTCATTGGGTTTCTTATTTTAATCCTTGGTGGCAACTGGTTGTTAAAGGCAGCCGTAGCATTGTCTTTAAGGTTAGGTATCCCTAAAATAGTAACTGGAATGACCGTTGTTTCTTTTGCTACTTCAGCTCCGGAATTAATTGTGAGTTTAAAATCTGCATTAGATGGTCATGCTGATATTGCCTTAGGAAATGTGATAGGTTCAAATATTGCCAACATAGGTTTAGTTTTAGGAATTGTAACCCTTGTATCAACAATTAATATAGAAAAAAGTTTTTACATCATCGATTGGCCAATTATGATGTTATCCTCTGTACTGTTTTATTTTTTTCTTTCTAATGACGGTCTTTTGGAATTCTATGAAGGTTTAATTCTATTTAGTTTATTAATCATATTTTTAGTTTATTTATTTAAATTTCAGAAACCGGCTGTTGTTGATGAAATGTCTGAAGATGATAAGAAATTACCAATATATTTGACATTAATTTACTTGGCTCTGGGTGCTGTTGGATTATGGGGTGGGTCCGGGTTTTTAATAGATGGAGCCGTAAATTTAGCCCATGATTTTGAGGTAGAAGAACGTATAATTGGTATTACCATCATCTCTATCGGAACCAGTATTCCGGAGTTAGCGGCTTCTTTAGTTGCAGTAATTAAAAAAGAAAAAGCAATCTCCATTGGTAACATCATTGGTTCAAATATCTTTAACATATTGGCAGTTATGGGTCTAACCTCGATGATAACACCAATTCAGGTAATAGATCAAGGCTTGTTAACTTTCGATATTTTCTGGATGTTATATTTTGCAATTATTATATTGCCATTGGTCTTTACACCAGGCAGGATGAAATTAGGTTGGAAAGAAGGTCTTATTTTTCTTGGATCCTATATAGCATTTCTTACATTATTATTGTAAAAACAAGATCTATTGATTTACATTGAAGCATCTATTTTCAATGCTGAACGTATAAAAATCATAAAAAAACCTCGAGACTATGCCTCGAGGTTGTTCTTTTGCGTAAATCAGAACTATACTGCAGACTTAACCGTCTTAATAATTCTACCTGCAATTTTATAAGGATCTGCATTAGAAGCGGGTCTTCTGTCTTCTAAATACCCTTTCCAACCATTATTAACTGTAGTAATAGGAATTCGAATAGAAGCACCACGATCGGATATACCATAACTGAAATCTGAAATAGCTGCAGTTTCATGAAGGCCTGTTAAACGTTCGTCGTTATATTCTCCATAAACTTCAATGTGCTCATCTACCAATGGTCTAAAAGCTTCACAAATTTTTTCGTAGGTTGCTTTATCGCCACAAGTTCTTAAGGTAGTATTTGAAAAATTTGCATGCATACCGGAACCGTTCCAATCTCCTTTAACTGGTTTTGGATGGTATTCTATATAATAATGATACCTTTCCGTAATTCGATCTAATAAATATCTGGCGATCCATATTTCATCACCGGCCAATTTAGCTCCTTTAGCGAACAACTGGAATTCCCATTGACCTGCGGCTACTTCTTGATTGATTCCTTCAAAGTTAAGTCCTGCATCTATACATTCGTTTGCATGCTCTTCCACTATATCTCTACCCCAGGTATTTTTCCCACCTACAGAGCAGTAATACAATCCCTGTGGACCGGGATAACCACCAATTGGAAAACCTAAAGGCAGTTGTGTTTTTGCATCCATAATAAAGTATTCCTGCTCAAAGCCAAACCAAAAATCATCATCATCATCATCGATCGCCGCTCTGGCATTACTTTCGTGAGGAGTACCATCTACATGCAATACTTCCGTCATTACCAAGTATCCGTTTCTACGAACCGGATCAGGATATATGGCAACAGGCTTTAATAAACAATCCGAAGATCCTCCTTCTGCTTGTTGTGTGGAAGAACCGTCAAATGACCACATTCCAATTTCCTCAAGTGTTCCTTTGAAATCATCATGTTCTTCTACTTTAGTTTTACTTCTCAGGTTTTGTGTTGGTGTATAACCGTCTAACCAGATATACTCTAATTTTATTTTAGCCATCTTGTCTTGTTTTTATTAAATATTTTGAAAAAATTTAGCTACAAATATACTTGAAAAGTAAGACAAGCAAAGCACTTAAAGTCGTTTTTAGAGGCTTTATGCCTATTTTTATGAATCCCCTATTTTTTTCGGGTTAAAATTTTAAAATTTATATTTTTAAATGGTAAAAAATAAAAAAATAAAAATGATCTATTAGCCAATTTCATGTCGTATCATAAAAATGAAACTAAAATTTTGATGATAATCCATTTTCTCGGTCTCATTTTGTCGATGGGGTTGAAGATTAGAAAATTTAACTTAAATTTAAACACATGAAACCACTAACAATAATTCTGCTTCTATTTACAGTTGGAATACAAGGGCAAAATCAGAAAATTGACAAACTTATCGATGATGTGGAATCCAAGGTCATTGAATGGAGAAGAGATTTCCATGAAAATCCGGAATTGTCAAATCGGGAATTTGAAACATCAAAAAAAATAGCTGCATACCTGCAAAGTTTGGGGTTGGAAGTACAAACTGATATTGCACATACCGGTGTTATAGGTATCCTAAAAGGAAATAAACCCGGGCCGGTTATTGCTCTTCGCGCAGATATGGATGCACTGCCTGTTACAGAAAGGACCCCGGTGCCATTTGCATCCAAAGTAATTAGTGAATATAATGGCGTGGAAACCGGTGTAATGCATGCTTGCGGACACGACACGCACATGGCCATGCTAATGGGAGCTGTTGAAGTATTGAGCAAAATGAAAAATGAATTAAATGGGACGGTCAAGTTTATATTTCAACCGGCCGAAGAAGGCAATCCTGTCGGCGAAGAGGGAGGAGCGAAGTTAATGGTAGAAGAAGGTGCGCTAAAAAATCCCGATGTTGAGGTTATTTTCGGTATCCATATTGACGCTTTCTTAGATGTCGGTCAAATTGGTTACAAACCTGGTGGAATTATGGCCGAAGCCCAACGTTTTGTGATAAAAGTAAAAGGAAAACAATCGCATGGATCAAGTCCCTGGACAGGGGTTGATCCAGTAGTGATCTCCGCCCAAATTATTAATGGGTTACAAACTATTATCAGTAGAGATACGGATTTGACCAAAGCGGCAGCAGTGATCTCCGTTGGTATGATAAAAGGAGGTCTAAGATACAATATCATACCGGAAGAAGTAGAGATGATTGGCACCATTAGGACCTTAGATGCCGGTATGAGAAATAAATTGAACAAAGAAATAATGCTTCGTGTACCTGCAATTGCTAAAGCTTATGGGGGAGAAGCTACAATAGAGATTGAAACAACGGCTCCGCTTACTTATAACGATATTGATCTTACTGCCAATTCATTACCTATCCTTCAAAGAGCTGCTGGAAAAGACAATGTACATCTAGTTGATGCTATCACCGGTGCTGAAGATTTCTCATATTTTCAAAAAAAGGTTCCTGGGTTCTACTTTTTTGTGGGAGGTAAACCATTAAATGTTAAACAAGAGAATGTTGCTGATCATCATACTCCTGATTTCTTTATTGATGAAAGTGGTCTCATCTTAGGAGTGCAATCATTTGTGGGTTTAACTCTGGACTATTTGAAATAAAATATTTCATTCTCAGAATGTATCATTTAAAACATTTTTATATCTGATCTATGCGGACAAATTGACTACTCTAAAGGACAGCAGTCAGGTTAAACCAAGTCTTCTCGTCCGCCGAATCTGCCATAGGCGGAGTAGGAGGATTAAATAATTGTGAAAGTTTGTTCATCGAATAAAAATGGTTCGATTTTTGCTTTGCGATAATATATATGCAGTAAAAGACGTTATTTAGATATATTAATGTAACCTGAGTTACAAGAATTAGAAGATTTTGTCGGACTTTTGCAAAATATTAAAACATAAATAATTTTTAAAATATGGGATTTTTTAATTTACTTACCGGTAACACCAAAACAATATCAATTGAAGAGTATTTAGAAAAAGATGCAATTGTTATTGACGTAAGAACCAAAATGGAATTTATGGAAGGACATGTACAGGGTTCTAAAAATATACCGCTGGATAGAATTGGATATGAATTGGCAGAGATAAAAAAATATGACAAACCTGTGATTACCTGTTGCAGAAGTGGAGCAAGAAGTGGTTCTGCTGCAAATATGTTGAAACAACAAGGTATTGACGCTATAAATGGTGGCCCTTGGCAAAATGTTGAGAGTTGTATAAAATAATTTCCTAAGAAATAACCAGGATAGAAAAGGATAAGTTTTTACTTGTCCTTTTTTTTTAACAAACTACCTCGACGCAAGCCAGCCTGCCGTCCAGGCAGGTTAAGCCAAGTCTTCTCGTCCGCCGAATCCGCCATAGGCGGAGAAGGAGGATTCAAAATTGAGGTGAGGTAGTTTTTGATTTACTGCTACTATTTTTTTCTTTAGTTTTAACAGGAACTGCCGGTGTTTATCCGAATTTGGATGAAAAGGCCTATGCGCCAATCCATTTTGGATGGAATCTATCTCCTGCATCAATTGGAATTCTTTTTCATCGATCCAGACTTTTTTGAAGTTCTTCCAAATATAATCTATTGCTGTTTCATTGGGATGTAACATGTCTTTCTTATAAAATCTATAATCTCGCAAATCGTCGGTCATTATTTCATAGGAAGGAAAATAATGTATTCGATTCCTGGGTTCAACTATTTGATGAATTCCAGAGATCAAATTTGCCTTACTCAAAGAATTCTCGGTAAACCCATCCTTTAGATGACGTACGGGTGAAACAGTAAATATGATCTCCACCCTTTTATTGCATTCTCTTATTAAACTGACAATTGCCGCAAGACTTTCTGATATTTCAACGGGTGCAAGAAGTTCCTTCAAAAATTTCTTTTGCGGAACCTTATGGCAATTGGCCACAATACGATCCTTTTCAATTAATCTGTATACCCATGCCGTACCAAGCGTAATGATGACATGCGTGGCTTGTTGCATGCTCTTATGTGTAAATTCTATGGTGCTATTTAAATTCGACAGCAATTTCTCCTTAGAAACATCACTTAAATCAGAATGAGCATCATAGGTATGCCATCGTTCATTGAGAAAAAAAACATCTTGTTCAGTATATTCCTTTTTATTGATCGAATTGGCAATTAAATGTTCTATGGCCAGTGGGTGAAACAAAATACCAAATGGATTGGTATTCGATTGAAACTTAAAATATTCCAATTTATCACCAATGTTCTTTGTAAAACAGGAACCAAAAAGCATGATTTTCGAATCATAACCAATTTGATTCAGTTCTTTTTTTATTGGTATTTCTGTTCTGAATATCATTAATCCATATTTATAACCGCTTTCTTAATTCTCGTTATTCTATCAATTTCAGTTCTTCCTTCATCTCGTTTCTATAATATAAATATAAAAAAACAAATAGAGGCACTCCCAAAAAGAAGTAAATAATGGTATTTTTTGATCCCGGGTATTTTCCTATAATATCAAAAAAATTGATTTGATTTATAAATGTTTTTACAAAAAATACAAAGTAAAAAATTATAGCGATCAGATTAATACTAAGAATTGTTAATGAAAGAGGATTATAATCTAAAGTGAAAAAAGGAGAAAATATCATGGTAATAAAAATAACTACATAAAAAATAATGGTAATTATAGAATTTCCTTTAAAAGAGTTAAAAGCTCTTTCCGCGGAATTATAAGTTTGATTTTCGAAATTGCCCGTCAGTATCAACTGTTTCTTATCTATCCCTCTTTCTTCTAATATTTCAATTGCCTCATTTCTTACATTATCATCATAATTGTATTTTCTGTAATTTTTAACAACTTCTATTAATTTTTCATTATTAAGTGACCTAAGACTATCTTTTCTATCTGTCATATGCTTCAATAAACCTATTATATAAACTCTCTTACTTTCACTAAAGCTGGTTTAATACCGCTTGGGTTTTTCCCACCAGCAGTAGCATAAAAGGCTTGTCCTCCTCCACCTCCTTGGATTAGCGACCCTAATTCTTTCACTATTGAACCTGCATTAAAATCTTTTTCTTCTATCAGGTTCTTCGAAATATAAATAGTTAAGAATGCCTTTCCTCCTAGATTTGCTCCATTAATAAAAAACAAATTATCCACTTTATTTCCTATATCGAAAGCTAAATTCTTTATGGTATTATTATCCATATTTATTTCTGAGGCCAAAAAGTTCACCCCATTGACAGCAACCACTTCTTTGATCAGGTCTTTCTTTAAAGAAGCCGCTTTATCCTTAAGAAGATGCTCAATTTCTTTTTTTAATTTTACATTTTCTTCTTGCAGTTGTTCCACAAATTTAATAGGATTTTGTGGATTTTTCATTGCAGTTTTTAATAAGGTAAAATCCTTTTCCTGATTGATATAATAATCTTCAAGGGCATCAAAAGATATAGCTTCAATCCTTCTAATACCGGATGCAATTGCGCTTTCTGAAGTGATCTTAAAATGCCATAGTTCACTTGTGTTTTGAACATGTGTGCCACCACAAAGTTCTATAGATTTTCCAAATTCTATCGTTCTAACCGTATCACCATATTTCTCACCAAAAAGAGCCATTGCTCCTTTCTCCAAAGCAGTCTCTAACGGAATATTTCTTGCTTCATTAAGTGGTAGTTTACCACGAATTCTTGCATTTACAAAATCTTGGATCTCTTGCAACTCTTTAGAGCTTACTTTAGCAAAATGAGAAAAATCGAAACGTAAATGTTTGGAGTGTACAGCAGAACCTTTTTGCTCAACATGAGCGCCCAGTACTTTTCTTAATGCCTGGTGCAGAAGGTGTGTTGCAGTATGATTACAGGCCGTTCTAAATCGTTGTTTTTCATCCACCTTGACCAAAAATGTTTCCGTTGGAATTTTAGGCAGATCCTTTGTGAAATGAATTATTAAATTGTTCTCTTTTCTGGTATCAAGAATGTAGATGGTATCGCCATTGGATGTTTCTAAATAACCTTTATCACCTACCTGACCTCCTCCTTCCGGATAGAATGGCGTTAGATTGAATACCAATTGATACATGGTACCCTCCTTTTTTGAATTTACCTTACGATATTGAGTAATTCTGACTTGAGCCTCTAAGGAATCATATCCAATAAATTCTTGTTCTTCATCCTCATAAAGAATTTGCCAGTCATGAGTGTCTATCGCTGTTGCTTTTCGTCCCCGCTCTTTTTGCTTTTGAAGTTCTACAGAAAATTCCTCCGCGTTATAGGTTAAATTATTTTCTCTGAGTATCAACTCTGTCAGATCCTCTGGAAAACCATAGGTGTCCTTCAATTCAAACACTTTTTTACCGGATATTTCCTTAGATTTATTATTAGCTATAATGGTGTCGAGTAAATTCAATCCTTGATCCAATGTTCTCAAGAAAGATTGTTCTTCTTCCTTAATTACATTTTCAATTAACTGTTTTTCATTTTTAATTTCCGGGAAAGTTTTGCTCATGTTTTTACTTAAAACATCAACTAATCTATAGATAAAAGGTTCTTTTTGGTTTAAAAATGTAAATCCATATCGAATCGCTCTTCTCAATATCCTTCGAATAACATATCCTGCCCCTGTATTACTTGGCAATTGTCCATCTGCAATGGCAAAGGCGACGGCTCGTATATGATCTGCTATAACCCGAATAGCAATATCCATTTTTTCAGATTCCCCATATTTTGAACCCGTAATCGTAACGATCTCACGTATTATTGGTGTAAAAACATCGGTATCATAATTAGATTTCACATTTTGTAGGACCATGCATAACCTTTCAAAACCCATTCCGGTATCCACATGTTTTGCCGGTAATTTTTCGAGGGACCCATCCGCCTTACGATTGAATTCTATAAAAACCAGGTTCCATATTTCAATTACCTGAGGGTGGTCTTGATTAACGAGATCTTTTCCGGGAATCTTAGCTTTTTCCTCTTCAGATCGTATATCAACATGTATTTCACTACAAGGTCCACTGGGTCCCTGCGCACCCATTTCCCAAAAATTATCCTTCTTGTTCCCGTTAATAATTCTGTCGGTATCAACATATTCTGCCCAATGATCAAAGGCTTCCTGATCGAACAGGAGATTATCTTCCTTATCTCCTTCAAAGACCGTTACATATAAACTGCTTTTGTCAATTTTATACACCTCGGTCAACAATTCCCAAGCCCATGCAATTGCCTCTTTTTTAAAATAGCCGCTCACACCATCAATACTTCTCCCGTCCGGGTTTCCAAAACTCCAGTTTCCAAACATCTCAAACATGGTATGATGGTAAGTATCTATCCCAACCTCCTCTAAATCATTATGTTTTCCAGAAACTCTTAAACATTTTTGAGTATCAGCAATCCTGTTATTTACAATTTTCTTTTGTCCAAGGAAATATTCCTTAAAAGGAACCATACCCGCATTGACAAACATCAGGGAGGGATCGTTTTTTTGAACCATAGGGGCAGATGCTACTATTTTATGCTTTTTAGAAGCAAAAAAATCTAAAAATTGTTTTCTAATTTCCTGTGAAGTCATAAATAATAGTTAAAGCTATTCTATCAGTTTTTTCAGTATAACAAAAAAATTGTAATTTTGTTTTTTGCACATCTGAGTTCTACAAAAAACCTCAAGCAAAAATAGGATAATTATAGTTATGGCGAAGGTAAAATATTATTACGATTCTGAAACCCTGTCTTATAGAAAAATAAAATTAAGAAAGCGGGATAAGCTATCGAAAACAATGGTTTTTTTATTGTCATCAACCCTTGTAGCGGCATTGATCGTTTTGATCATGTACCAGTTTGTTGAATCACCAAAACAAAAGGTATTAAACAGGGAAATTCAAAACATGAAATTACACTATGAGTTGCTCGATAAAAAAATGCAACAGGCAAGAGATGTTCTGGAAGGAATTCAGCATAGAGATAATGATATTTATCGTGTATATTTTGAAGCGAACCCAATTCCTGACGAACAGAGAAAAGCTGGTTTTGGAGGGATAAACAGGTACAAATCATTGGAGGGGTTTAATAATTCTGAAATGATTCAGGATGCTACCAAAAATTTAGATATCCTTACTAAACAGTTATACGTTCAATCAAAGTCTTTAGATGAAATAATTGAAATGGCTTCGGATAAAGAAAAATTATTGGCTGCTATTCCTGCCATTCAGCCGGTTAGCAAAGAAGATTTAACCAGAATGGCTTCAGGTTATGGTTGGAGGTTAGACCCGTTTACAAAAGCCAGAAAGATGCATACCGGAATGGATTTTACGTCGCCACAGGGAACACCAATATATGCTACTGGAAATGGTAAGGTACTTCGGGCTGATAACAGATCTACAGGCTATGGAAAGCACGTTAGAATTGATCACGGATTTGGATACGTAACTCTGTATGCTCACTTATCAAAATACAATGTAAGAAGGGGTAAGAAGGTAAATAGAGGTGATGTTATTGGTTATGTTGGAAGCACTGGCAGGTCGCAAGCTCCACATTTACATTATGAAGTACGGTATAATAAAAGAAAGATAAATCCAATAAATTTTTACTATGGGGATTTGTCACCTAAAGAGTTCAAAGAAATGTTACAAATGGCTTCGCAAGAAGGACAATCACTAGACTAATGTATATAGAACTACCTGAAAAAAGATATTTTAAAATTGGTGAGGTTGCCAAAGCTTTTGGCGTAAATGCATCCTTACTGCGCTTTTGGGAAAATGAATTCGATGTTCTTAGACCAAAAAAGAATGCCAAAGGAAATCGCCTGTTTACCCAGGAAGACATTAAAAACTTACGGCTCATTTATCATCTTGTAAAAGAGAAGGGTTTTACTTTGGAAGGCGCTAAAAACAAACTAAAAGAAAAACCAGAAGAAATTACTTCAAATCATGATATCATTGTACGCTTAGATAAGATAAAAAACGAATTACTTCAAATTAAGAACGAGTTATAAATTAGCCGATATATTGAACAGCAATCCTCTTTATTTTACATTTTAATTCTGATGGACATGGGTGAAATAACTGAAGAGTGAACAATGATAAACGATAAACATTTTTGTATTTTTGCTTCTTAATTATTAACCTGTAGTCCATGTTTTACAAACTCTCTATTAAGGAGGTAAAAAGAGAAACAAAAAATTCTGTTTCTATTGTTTTTGATATTCCGGCAAATTTGCAAAATGAATTCAAATTCATACCGGGTCAATATATAAATGTACAATTCGAATTGGATGGAAACGTATTACATAGAGCATATTCTATTTGTTCTTCTCTTAAAAGCAAGGAATTGCGCATTGGGATCAAGGAAGTAAAAGGCGGAGCTTTTTCTGTCCATGCCAATAATAACTTAATGGCGGGTGATATCCTTGAAGTTTCTCCGCCAGAAGGTAAATTCATACTAAACATATCTGACTCCAATCAATATAATTATATAGCCTTTGCTGCTGGTAGTGGAATCACACCGGTCTTGTCCATGATCAGATCTGTTATTGAAACGGAAAAAGAAAGCAAATTTGTTTTGGTCTATGGTAATAAGTCTTCGGAGGATACTATGTTTAAAAATGAAATTGACAATTTGAAATTACAATATAAAGATCAATTTGAGGTACATTATGTTTTTAGTCAAAAGGTTACCAACAATGCTTATTCCGGGAGGATCAGTCTTGAAATTCTCGATGACATATTAAAAGATAAATACCCGAAGGGTTCTTTCTCAAATTACTTTCTATGTGGTCCGGAAGAAATGATCAATCTGATAAAAAGTAAATTATTAGATATTGGAATCGATAAAGCGGCCATCAAATTTGAATTGTTTTCAACGTCAGGCACCAATGAACCCACGAAAGATATATCCGGCAATTCTCAAATAACCATTTTATTGGACGATGAAGAAACTACCTTTGAAATGAAGAAAGAGGATGTTATTTTGAGTGCCGCCTTATTAAAAGGATTAGATGCCCCTTATTCGTGCCAGGGTGGTATTTGCAGTAGCTGTCTGGCAAAGGTGATTGAAGGCGAAGTTATAATGGATAATAATTCAATTTTAGATGAGGACGAGCTTGAGGAGGGACTGATTTTAACATGTCAGTCACATCCGGTCAGCTCTACGATCAAAATTGATTATGATGATGTTTAAAAATTTTATACCAAGTAGAGAATCTTTATGATCAGTGAATATTTGAATGCAGTGCTTTTAGGATTTGGTCTGGCTTTTATGGTGGGACCGGTTTTTTTTTGTTTTACTGGAAACAAGTGTTGTGAAAGGATTGCGAGCTGCAATCGTATTTGATCTTGGTGTTGTTCTCTCGGACACTCTATTTATTTTTACCGCCTATTACGGAAGCAAAACTTTTCTCGTTAAATTAAAGGATGATCCCAGGTTATTTCTGATCGGAGGTATAATATTAATATCTTATGGCTTGTACACTGTTTTTTATAAAAAAACTAAAAAGACCGTAACAGATAAGGAATTGGTGGTTGTTGAAAACAACAATTATTTAGGATTATTTCTAAAAGGATTTTTTTTGAATAGTATTAATATTGGAGTACTTGCGTTTTGGTTGGCAATTGTGATCGCCATAAGCTCGGGGCTACAAATGAACGAGAATAAAATCTTTAATTATTTTGTTATTGTTATCTCTACACTACTCATTACAGATTTAGTTAAAATTACCGTAGCCAAGCAATTAAAAAAACAACTCACGCCGGTCGTGCTGAGAAAAATTCGCCAGACAATAGGTATATTTTTTATCATTTTTGGTGTAATTCTGGCGACAAAAAAATATATTCCCGAAGAAACTATTCAAATTTTTGATAAGGTAATTGAAAAGGTAAAGTGATCAGTTGTTTTGGATCTTTAAATTGTACTTTGCCGCAACTTTATTAAATATTTCTAACTTATCATTATTCTTAAGATCATTATACATATATCCTATTTTTTTTGCTGCGTCTGCACGATAGGGTGAGTTCTGTGTGGAATAAATAGTATAGGCATGTATTAAATTATCCAGACCCTCTTCCTGCTTCTCATTAGTATATAAAATCAATCCTAACCCGTAATAACCTTCCGGGTCATCCTTATATATAGAAATAAATTTGTTGTAGTAAAGGATTGCCTCATCAAATTCCTTCTTAAGATTATAGGTAACCGCAATGTTCATTAATGGCATCCTTCCTTCAGGGTTGATCGCTAATGATTTTTTATATGCGTTAATTGCTTCCTCATATTGATTCGACTTTCTATAACAAATGCCTAAGTTATCCCAAGAGAAAGCAAAATTAGGATCAATTTCAATTGCTTTTTTAAATTTGAGAATAGCAGTTTCATAATCACCACTTTCCATATAATCCATACCGTCATCATAGGCCAGTTGTGCCAATACATTTTGGGATGTAGAATGTTCAAATTCTTCGCTTTCCGTAAATGACAACTTCTTTAAAGCAGTACAATTTTCTACTAAATAAATTTCTATCTTTTTATAGGCGGAAGCTTCTATTTGGATCTCTGAAACGTCATTTTCAGTAGAGGCTACTTCAATTTTAAGATTTTCTACGACCGACGCGGCAATACAATTTTTAATTGCGGTATTTTTAGTGTTGTTTTCTGTGTTTATCTTTGAGATACACTCGCAGGCATCCTCTGATATATATTTTACAATATCCTCCTGATTTTCTTGACTATAGCCCTTATATATCGTAAATAATATTATTAAAATAATTATTTTTTTCATCTATTTAAGTTTAAATTCCAGTACTCCCGAATCCTCCATCTCCTCTAGAAGTTTCATTTAAAACGTTTACTTCCTCCCATTTCGTATGTTCAAATTTGGCAATTACCATTTGTGCCACCCTGTCTCCATCTTTAATAGTAAACTCATCATTGGATAAATTCACCAAAATAACTCCAATTTCACCTCTGTAGTCAGCGTCAATTGTACCAGGCGCATTCAAAACTGTGATACCATGCTTTGCCGCCAATCCACTTCTTGGTCTAACTTGTGCTTCATATCCTATTGGAAGTGCTATATATAATCCTGTTTTTATGATAGCCCTTTCTAAAGGTTTTAATGTAACTAATTCTGCAAGATCAGCCCGTAAATCCATTCCGGCAGAGGCTTTTGTCTCATAACTCGGAGTTTGATGTTTTGATTTATTAATTATCTTAACGTCCATTTTCTATAAATTGTTGTATTTCCCTTTTTTCATTCCATGCCGTAAATCCTATAAACCCAAATATTAAAAGTGTAGAAATAACCAGATTACCCCTAAAAAACACGAATGACAAGTAAGCGAAGCCTGTTGAAAGAAATAAATATATAAATAAATTTTTTATTTTATATGGAATAGTATAATATTTTTTACCAAAATAATAGGATATGATCACCATCACCGAATAGGTAATTAAGGTTGCCCATGCAGAGGCCATATAACCGATTTTAGGTAAGTAAACGATATTAATTATAACAGTTAGAAAAGCTCCAAATAAGGAAATATACATTCCATATTTGGTTTTGTCCGTTAGCTTATACCACACCGCTAAATTTACATAAATACCTAAAAATAAATTCGCTAACAATATGATCGGCACGATCTTCAGCCCTTGAAAATATTCTTCTCTTCCCAAGAGAAGATTGGCAAATCCATCAATATATGCTATTATGGTCAATAAAATAATCGAACCGATAATGGTAAACCAATTTAATATTTTCGCATAAACTTTTTTAGCGTTCTTTTTATTTGCCTGGTTGAAAAAAAATGGTTCTGCTCCTAATCTGAAAGCCATAATATAAAGTGTCATAAATACTCCCAGCTTATAGCAGGCTGAATAGATACCCATCGTTTCTTTCCCCAAATATTTTGTCATTAGAAGTTTGTCCAAATTTTCATTGGTAATAAATGCAATTCCCGCAATCATCAGGGGCAAACCATAATTTAACATTCTTGCCAATAATTTCTTGTCAAATGAAAATTGGAACTTAAATAATATTGGTGACAGAATAATAAACGTAACAACACTTGCTGCCAGATTTGCAATAAAAATATATATTACCAGTGCATGTTCATGGAAATGATCATTAATAAACGCGGGAACATAATTTCCATTTTTTAATGCGTAAGGAACGTAAAGCAAGAAATACAAATTAATAGAAGCATATATCACTATGTTCAAAACCTTATATACAGCAAATTTTATTGGTCGATTAGTAACCCTTAAATAAGCAAACGGCACCACTACCAACGTGTCAAATGTTGTAACTAAAATTAATATTTGAAAATACAAAGGATCAGCAAATCCAAAATAAGCGGAGAGATTCTTACTGTATAAGAGCATAAAAAATAAAAACAACAAAGTTGTTATAAGCAGACTAATAAACGTAGTCGAGATTACTTTGCCCTTATTTTTTTCTTTTGTAAAAAATCTAAAAAAGGCAGTTTCCATACCATAGGTTAAAATGGCATTAAAGTATGCTGCATAGACAAAATAGATGGTGTTTTCGGCATATTTATCCGACTGTAAAGTACTGGTGTGCAATTTAACTAACAGAATATTAATTGCTCTGGGTAGAACGGCAGCAATTCCATAAATTATAGTGTCTTTAAAAAACCTATTTAACGTACTCAAACTTATCTAATTGATGTATTAACGAACAAAAATAAAGTTTATGCAATACAAACGCATGAAAGATTGATTTTTTTTTGAAAGTCCTATGACCTACCATATAACTAACATCTCAACGTTCTGATATTCAAGCAGTATATTTTCTGTTTTTTCTTTCGTCTTTCAGTCATTGTTGGTGTTCTTCACCAACAATTGATTACTCAAAACCTATCATATAACTAAAAATTACAGTTATCAAAATAGATAATATGTGCTTGCGCATTGATGGACTGAGTTATAAATAGCAAACCCTCGCGAAAGGCAAGGGTTTACAATAGAAATTATTTTTTCAGGAATTATACAACCCCTTGTGCGAGCATGGCATCAGCTACTTTAACAAAACCAGCTATATTAGCACCTCTCACATAATCAATGTATCCGTCCTCATCTTTACCGTATTTGATACATGAATCATGGATATCCGTCATGATCTGCTTCAATTTGGAATCCACCTCTTCACGAGTCCAGTTCATACGTAAAGAATTCTGACTCATCTCTAATCCGGAAGTTGCAACTCCTCCTGCATTTGAAGCTTTACCGGGAGCAAAGAGTATTCTAGCCTCATGGAAATCTGCAATGGCCTGATGCGTTGAAGGCATGTTAGCGCCTTCACTTACGCAAATGCATCCATTTGCAAGAAGTGCTTTCGCATCATCACTATGCAGTTCATTTTGTGTAGCACAAGGCAAGGCAATATCACATTTTTCTTTCCATGGTGTTTCACCTTTTACAAACTTGGCAGATGGATACTTTTTAACATATTCACTTATACGTCCACGTTTTATATTTTTTAGATCCATAACAAAATCTAATTTTTCTGCGTCAATTCCGTCAGCATCAAAAATATATCCTGAAGAGTCAGACATACTCACTACTTTTCCACCAAGATGAGTAGCTTTTTCAGTAGCAAACTGAGCTACATTCCCGGAACCGGAAACTAAAACAATCTTTCCTTTAATACTGTCATCTTTTGTATTCAACATACTTTCAGCAAAATAAACTGTTCCATAACCTGTTGCTTCAGGTCTGATTAAAGAACCTCCCCAACTCATTCCCTTACCGGTTAAAACACCGGTAAATTCATTTCTTAATTTTTTATAGGCTCCATATAAAAATCCTATTTCTCTTCCTCCTACTCCTATATCTCCTGCCGGTATGTCCGTGTTTGGACCTATATGACGATACAACTCTGCCATAAAGCTTTGGCAAAAACGCATTATTTCGTTATCTGATTTTCCCTTGGGATCGAAATCAGCTCCACCTTTACCACCACCCATTGGTAAAGTTGTCAAACTATTCTTAAATACTTGCTCAAATGCTAAGAATTTCAAAATACTCATATTAACAGTAGGATGAAAACGCAGCCCCCCTTTATAAGGTCCGATTGCTGAATTCATTTGAATTCTATACCCACGATTTACCCTGATCTCTCCCTCATCGTCAATCCAAGGCACTCTGAACGTAATCGTCCGCTCAGGCTCAACCATCCTTAGCAGCACATTCTTACCGTAATAAATTTCTTTAGTTATTATATAAGGAATAACCGTCTCAGCAACTTCCTGAACGGCTTGTATGAATTCAGTCTCTTGACCGTTCCTTACTTTTACTTCTTCCATAAAACCCTCAATAATTGATTTCATAATTTTTGGTATATTAAATTGTTAATTTAAAATTTTATTGTACAAAAATAAAGTATTTATTAATAATTCTTTAAATATTTAGGAATTATATTTTTCTCCTAAGAGAAGTAAAATTACCCAAATAAGAAAATCAATTAACTCAATTTTATTTTAAAAAAACGTAAATTTGCGCTTTAAATTTTGATTACACATGAAGGATAAAATAATTGAATTGCTTGAAAAAGTTAATCAATTTGAAACAAAATCTGCAGAAGAAGTTGAAGCTTTTAGAATTAAGTACCTTGGAAGTAAAGGGCTATTGAAGCAACTTTTCACAGATTTTAAAGAAATCGAACCCTCTCTGAAAAAAGAGATCGGTCAGGCTTTGAATAACTTGCGTTCAACTGCCACGGAAAAAATAAACTCCTTGAAATCAATTTTAGATGAAGAAGCTGGCACCATCTGTACGACAAACGATTTGACTCGGCCGGCAACCCCTATAGCATTAGGTTCACGTCATCCAATATCGATAGTTAAGAACAAAATTATTGATGTCTTTTCGAGAATAGGTTTTACGGTTTCAGAAGGTCCCGAAATTGAAGATGACTGGCACAATTTCACCGCTCTCAATTTACCTGAATATCACCCGGCTAGAGAAATGCAGGATACTTTTTTTATCGAAAAAAATCCGGATGTATTGCTGCGTACACACACCTCATCTGTTCAGGTGAGATACATGGAAAATAACAAGCCGCCAATTAGAACTATATCACCGGGGAGAGTATTTAGAAATGAAGATATTTCTGCAAGAGCGCACTGTATCTTTCACCAGGTTGAGGGTTTATATATTGATACGGATGTTTCGTTTGCAGATTTAAAACAAACTATATTGTACTTCACTAAAGAAATGTTTGGGAAATCCAAGATCAGATTGCGCCCATCCTATTTTCCATTTACTGAGCCAAGTGCGGAGGTTGATATCTATTGGGGCCTAGAGACAGAAGTAGACTATAAAATAACAAAAGGGACAGGTTGGTTAGAAATTATGGGTTGTGGAATGGTAGACCCGAATGTTCTTAAGAACACAAAAATCAACCCTGAAAAATATAGCGGTTTTGCCTTTGGAATGGGTATTGAAAGAATAGCCATGCTATTATATCAAATTCCTGATATTAGAATGTTTTATGAAAATGATGTTCGCTTTTTGGAACAATTTAAATCTGTTATTTAATTTTTCATAATGGAACACTTAAAGGAATATCTTTTGGAATCGGGATTTCATTGTATTAAGTTAAAAAAAACCTTAACCAATCATTTTGAGTTAAAAGTAAAAATAAATAACGTAAAAGGTCGGTTTATTCTGGATACTGGGGCATCAAATTCCTGTGTTGGATTTGATCAGGTTGAGCGTTTTAATTTAGAGACTCAGGAATCAGAGCATAAAGCAAGCGGTGCGGGTACAACAGAAATCGAAACAAAAATTTCAAAAAAGAACAAGTTAAAAATTGGTGGATACCAATTAAAAAAAACTTCCCTGATTTTGATTGATTTGATGCATATTAACCATGCTTTAGAAAAACAAAATTCAAATCCTATACAGGGAATCATTGGGGCAGATATCTTACACAAAGCAGAGGCTATAATTGACTACAAGAAAAAATATTTATTTTTGAAATCTAATTAGTTAATATCTTATGGGAAAATCAGATAATAGATATAATTTACGTGGTGTTTCTGCGCAAAAAGAAGATGTTCACAATGCAATAAAAAAAATTGATAAAGGATTATTTCCAAAATCATTTTGCAAAATCATACCTGATTACCTAACTAACGATAAAGATTATTGCATCATTATGCACGCCGATGGAGCAGGGACCAAGTCTTCTTTGGCATACATGTATTGGAAAGAAACGGGAGACCTGTCTGTTTGGAAAGGAATTGCTCAAGATGCCCTGATCATGAATATTGATGATCTCCTATGTGTTGGTGCCACTGATAACATTCTGCTGTCATCAACTATAGGGCGGAACAAAAATTTAATTCCTGGAGAAGTTCTTTCGGCGATAATAAATGGAAGTGAAGAGTTACTTCAAGATCTGAATAAATTTGGAGTTTCTATTCATTCTACAGGGGGAGAAACGGCTGATGTGGGTGATTTGGTACGAACGATCATAGTGGATTCTACAGTAACGGCCAGAATGAAACGGGACGATGTAATAGACAACGCAAATATTCAAGCCGGTGATGTTATTGTTGGTTTGGCGTCTTTTGGACAAGCAACTTATGAGACAGAATATAACGGGGGCATGGGAAGCAACGGATTAACGAGCGCCAGGCATGATGTTTTTGGAAAGTACCTGGCAGAGAAATATCCGGAGAGTTTTGACCCATCCGTACCTGATGAACTGGTTTACTCTGGAAATATGAAACTTACAGAGGCAGTTAAGAACGTTTCTTTAAATGCAGGGTTATTGGTTCTTTCTCCAACCCGAACCTATGCACCAATTATAAAGAAAATACTCGAAAGCTATAGAAAAGAAATACATGGGATGGTGCATTGTAGTGGTGGTGCTCAGACCAAAATACTCCATTTCATTGACAACCTACATATTATTAAAGATAATTTATTTGACGTCCCTCCTTTGTTTCGAACGATTCAGGAACAATCCAACACGGATTGGAGAGAAATGTATCAGGTTTTCAATTGTGGCCACCGAATGGAATTGTATGTGTCTCCGGAGATTGCGAATGAGATCATCCGTATTTCCAAATCCTTTAATGTTGATGCTCAAATCGTAGGCCGTGTGGAATCTTTTTCTCAAAAAAAACTTACCATAAGAAGTGATTTTGGTGAATTTATATATTAATTTATAATTCCCTGTATTAACTTCTGTTCGGTCAGTGTAACAAAAGCTATATTTACACGACGTACAATACAAAACTAACCTTCATGATTTCCAACTTTATAAATCTTGAATGGAAACAATTTTTCCGTTCTACCTATTGGCAGAAAAGTGTTGCGCTAAATCTGTTATTGGCTTTTTTTGCGATCTTTCTTGTAGGAATGTTCTTAATAATGGGGATCTCCTTGTTCCCAATCTTGAAAAAGGAATTTCCGGATGCCGACCCATTTAAAACCGTAAATGATATTCTGTTCTATTGGATCTTAACAGACTTAATTATCCGCTTTTTCTTTCAAAAATTACCGGTAATGAGTGTAAAACCATTGTTAACATTACCCATCAAAAAAAGTAAAATAATACACTATGTATTGGGAAAATCTACATTATCCTTTTTTAATTTTTTATTGATGTTCGCTGTAATTCCTTTTGGAATTATGCTAATTATAAATGATTACAATGTTATCATGGTTTTGTTTTGGATATTCGTTTTGATTAATATTACATTAATTATTAATTTTTTAAATTTTTTAATCGAAAACCTGGCTGCCAAAACTGAGCTCTCTTTTTTGCCTATAATTGCTTTGGTTGGAATATTCTATGCACTCAATTATTTTGACATCATCTCGTTTGCTACATTGCTTTCAAATGGGATTATGGCTGTGGCCGATCAGCCAATTCTAATCTTGATTCCCATTGCAATTTTAGCAGGAATCTATTTTTACAATTTTAAGGTCTTAAAAGAAAAACTCTATATTGATAATTCACTGAAGTCAAATACACAAGAGGCCAAAACCACAGATTTGGCCTGGACCAATAAATTTGGTGATATTGCTCCATTTATGCAATTGGATATCAAACTGTTATTGCGTAATAAAAGGCCTAGATCGTCCATCTTTATCTTGATAATTGGATTATTATATGGCTTGTTCTTCTATCCAAATCCACTATATCAAGATAAAGTTTGGTTGTTTATTTTGGTTGGAATTTTTGTTACCGGCATTTTCTTGATCAATTTCGGTCAATTTATTCCGGCATGGGATAGTGGCTATTATAAAATGTTGATGAGTCAGAATATTAAATATGAGCAATATTTAAAATCCAAATTCACGTTGATGTCCGCAAGTGTGATCATTATGTTTCTTTTGAGTATTCCTTATGTTTATTTTGGTTGGAATATTCTCCTTGGACATTTTGCGGCTGCAATTTATAATATAGGCGTCAATACACATGTTATTATGTTCGCAGGGGCTTACAATAGAAAAAAAATTAATCTAGATCAACGGGCGGCATTTAATTATCAAGGTACCGGAGCTGTACAATGGTTAGTTGGCATACCCTTAATGCTTGTGCCAATCCTTATTTTCTTACCGTTTTACTATTTCATTAGTTTTGAAAGTGGTCTCTTGGCTTTAATAGTACTGGGCCTGATTGGTATCGTCCTGCATCAAAAAATAATGACCTTGATAACAAAGAAATACACAGCAGTTAAATACGAAATGATTAACGCTTTTAGTCAAGAAAATTAACACACTATCGTATATGATACAAACAACAAATCTTTCCAAAAATTACGGTAATGCAACCGTTTTAAATATAGAGGAATTATCAATTCCTAAAGGTCAAACTTTTGGTTTGGTTGGAAATAATGGTGCCGGAAAAACTACTTTTTTTAATTTATTGCTGGACCTGATTCAACCCACAACGGGTCAAATTATATCCAATGATATCAGGGTAAATAAAAGCGAGGACTGGAAACCTTACACTTCCGCATTTATTGATGAAAGTTTCTTAATTGGTTACCTGACCCCTGAAGAATATTTTTATTTTATCGGTGATCTGCGGGGGAGGAATAAGGCAGACATCGATACTTTTTTAGAAGATTTTGAAGAAATTTTTAATGATGAAATTTTAAACAAAAAAAAATATCTGAGAGATCTATCAAAAGGGAATCAAAAAAAAGTTGGTATTGTCGCTGCATTAATTGGAGATCCTGAGATCATAGTTTTAGACGAACCTTTTGCAAATTTAGATCCTACGACGCAAATTCGCTTAAAGAAAATGCTTAGATCCTTATCAGAGAACAAAAATACTACCATATTGGTTTCTAGTCACGATTTGAATCATGTTACCGAAGTTTGTGAACGCATTGTGGTTTTAGACAAGGGTGAAATAGTCAGAGATATTAAGACTTCCTCGGAAACCTTAACGGAATTAGAAAGCTATTTTGCAGTTTAATTATTATAATTTTTCAATTTATTTGTACTTTTACAGACCGCTCGACAATATTCATTTTTATTAGTAGTTTAAAAGGCAACAGAAGATTATTTTGAAAAATACTTTTTACAACATATTGTTTTTTTTCGCTGTATGGATGGTGATAGGTTGCTCAACTAAAAAAAACACTTTTATTAATAGGAGTGCGCACCAGATCAGCGCTAAATACAATATCTTATACAATGGAAATCTCGCTTTTGATCAGGCTAAAAAACAGCTAGATGATACTTATGAAGATAATTTTTGGGAAAGAATTCCAATAGAGCCCTTAAAGACGGACGAGGAAGTTATTTTAATGCCGGGTCAATCGCAAATCGCACCTGATGAAAAACAGGGATTTGAAAAAGCTGAAGAAAAGGCGGTGAAATCCATTCAAAAACACTCCATGGTAATTGATGGATTTGAAAAAAATTCACAAATTGATGAAGCTTATTTCTTATTGGGTAAATCGCGTTATTATTTACAAAGGTTTATTCCGGCACTGGAGGCTTTTAGTTTCGGTTTAGAAAAATATCCTAATGCCAATTTGTACGTAGAGACGAAAATATGGAAGGCAAAAACACACATTCGATTACAACATGATGATCTGGCAATTCAAACCTTGAAGATGGCTTTGAGAAACGCCTTTATAACGGATGAAATGTATGAACAGGCACATACTACAATGGCAATGCTTTACACACAGTTAGATAGTACTCATTTAGTTATTGATCATTTAAAAAAATCCACGACCTACTTAACCGATCTGAGTCAGAGTGCTAGAAATTTGTTTATTCTTGGCCAAATTTACAGGGAGGAAAATAAAATTGACTCTTCAAACATGGTGTTTGAGAATCTGTCTTATATGAAAAATATTCCTCAAAAATATAAGGTGCATTCAATTATTGAACGAGCTAAGAACTATTCCCAGGCCGATAGTGCCAGTGTTGTAGTTTATGCGCTTAATGACCTAATTGAGGATAGAGACAATAGGCCTTATTTAGATGAATTGTATTATCAAATCGCATATATTGCTCAAGAACAAGGATATATTAATAATGCCTATGATTATTACAAAAAATCCGTTATTCATAATAAGATCAAACCTTTTCAAAAGAGTTTATCCTATGAAAAATTAGGAGATTTATATTTTGATGACACGCAATTTGAGATCGCAGAAGCATATTATGATAGTGTTTTAAAGGTTACAAAGGATCAAAATACAAAAAGAATAAGAAGGCTTGTTCGTAAAAAGGAAAGTCTGAAGGATGTAATTTTTTATGAAAACATTGCAAAGGTCAACGACAGTATAATACGACTTGCTGAAATGAACCCTGAGGAACAAGAAGTTTATTTTCAAGAATACATAGACGCTCTAAAAGTTAAAGATGAAGAAGAGAAAAAAAGATTGGAATTAGAGGAGGAAATGGCCAATACGGCCTTTGTAGAATTCGATAATGCAGGATCACTTCAAGCAACGGGTGGAACATTTTATTTTTACAATATTCAATCGGTTGGATTAGGAGTACAACAATTTAAAAGAAAATATGGCAATAGACCTTTGGTTGATAATTGGATAATATCGGGTAATAGTGGTGTGACCAAAGCGAGCTTAAAAGATCAGAAAGAAATTATTGAACTGGATAATAGTGTAAGATATGAACTCAGTTTTTATATTGATCAAATCCCAACAAGTGAGGTTGTTTTGGACAGCCTGATAAGTGTTAGAAATGATGCCTATTACAATTTAGGGTTAATCTATAAAGAACAATTTAAAGAATATGAGCTAGCAGCTACAAATTTTGAAGACTTTTTAAAAAATGATCCTATCGATAATTTAATTCTGCCTGCTAAATACCATCTTTATAAATGCTACGAGTTTTTTAATGAGGAAATGAGCAATAAATTTAGGGATGAAATCGTTAGAGAATACCCGGATTCTCGTTATTCAGAAATAATTCTAAACCCTAAAAATGTTTTAATATCTGCCAACGATGAAAATAGTCCGGAAAATATTTATAAAAATGCATATGTTTGTTATGAAGAAGGAGATTATGAATATGCTTTAAAAAGTATAGATGGAGCGATTGGTGGCATTAAAGGGGCTGAAATTGAATCCAAATTTGAATTGCTAAGGGCTTATATTATATTTAGATTAGATGGAGAAGAAGCTTTTATAGAGAAATTAAATGGAGTGATAATTGATTACCCTACCACTGAAGAAAGCAAACATGCCAAATCAGTTTTAGAAAAAATGCAAACCAAGACCTCAGAAAATAAAGTGGATAATTAAATTTAAAATTATGTTTAACGAAAAAAAAGGAATTCCGGCTCCTTCTGGAGAAAGAAATATAGTTGCTAAGAACACTTCTTTAATTGGTGATATAAAATCTGACGGTGATTTTAGAGTTGATGGAAGAATTGAAGGCACCATTAAAACTACCGGAAGAGTTGTTATTGGTAAAGATGGTTATGTTAAGGGTACAATCGATTGTACTGACGCTGATATTGAAGGTAAATTTTCGGGTAAACTTTTGGTGGATCAAGTCTTATCATTAAAGAGCACTGCGAATATCAGTGGAGATGTGACTTTAGGAAAACTTTCGGTTGAACCTGGTGCAGCACTTAATGCAACTTGTACAATGAAAGGATCTGTTAAAGTGATGTCCAATGATAAAGAAGAAGAGTCCAAAAAAACCGCTTAACAAATACGCTCGCTTTTCGGGAGTCGCCTTTCAAATGGCAGTTACAATTTTCATTGGCACCTATATCGGTACAAAACTGGATGAAAAGTTTCCTAATGAAAATAATATTTTTACCTTGGCCTTTTCACTTATTTTTGTTTTTGCTGCTTTATATATGGTAATCAAACAAGTAAAAAATATTTCAGGATAATAAAATGACTAATACCTCAAAAGGATTTCTCTTTCCTGTTTTTCTAGTTAAACTATCCATTTTTACGATAATATTATACCTTCTTCATCAATATTTAATTAGAAGTTTTTTTAGTACAAGCAACTTTTTTTTTGAAACCTGGGAGATTTATTTATTCCAGTTCATCACAGTTGCCGCTCTCATTTACTTTCTTCAACATAGAAGAAAAGTTAAGCCGGACAAAGTTCTGAATACTTTTGTCATATTGAGCCTTCTAAAAATGGGTGCCGTAATTATTTTTCTTTTACCCCTATTTTTGGATAAATCTATTGATTCAAAGCCTGCAGTTTTTAGTTTTTTTATTCCTTATTTTTTATTCCTTATCCTTGAATCAGTCTTTGCCTTAAAGATTTTAAATGAAAAAAAATGAGACCATTTATTGCTCAAAAACCATGAAAATATAAGTTGTTCTTTAATCTATCATTTTAGAATAATTTCAGTACATTTGCAGTCGAAAAATACGACTATAAAATTTTATTGAAATTCAATACTTATGATAGCAAGAAAAACTATCGAAAATATCTTTTTTGCATTCCTGTTCATTATTTCCTTCGCGGGAATAGTTTCTGCCCAAGAACATGATTTAGAAGCACGTACTGAAGCTGATTTTAATGTGACCGAAATGATTTTACATCATGTTGGCGACTCACATAACTTTCACATTTTAGACTGGAATGGTCATCCGGTTTCTATGCCTTTACCCATAATATTGTGGACGGATAATGGCTTGGTCACCTTTATGTCAAGTGAATTTCATCATGATGAAGAAGGAACTGTTGTAGTTGAAAAGAAGGGGCAGAAATTTACCCTTTTTCATGGAAAGATTTATTATGCCAATGAATCGGCAAATGAACACGGCGAATTTGTTGCTCTTGATGAAGCAAAACACCCTATAAATAAAAGAGTTCTCGATTTTTCAATTACTAAAAATGTATTCACTTTGTTTTTATCGATGGCGGTATTATTATTACTGTTTTTTACTGCGGCAAAATCCTATAAAAAATCTGAAAATAATATCCCTAGAGGAATTGGAAAATTTATGGAGCCAATAATAGTATTTATTCGTGATGAAGTTGCCATACCTAATATAGGAGAAACCAAATACAAAAAATATATGCCATTTTTATTGACCATATTTTTCTTTATATGGTTAAATAATATATTTGGTTTGATTCCATTCTTTCCATTCAGTGCAAATCTAAGCGGTAATATCAGCTTTACTTTTACACTTGCTTTAATCACATTTATAATAACATTATTTAGTTCTAAAAAAAGTTATTGGAAGCACATGCTTTGGATGCCGGGTGTACCGGTTTATATGAAACTGTTTTTGGCACCAATTGAATTGGTAGGAATGTTTGTAAAACCAATTGCGCTTATGATTCGATTGTTTGCAAATATAACTGCAGGACACGTTATTGTGTTAAGCCTTATCTCATTAATATTTATAATGCAAACAATATGGGTATCACCCGCTTCTGTATTGTTTACTGTATTTATTAGTGTAATAGAAGTTTTAGTTGTTGCTATTCAAGCATATATATTTACAATGTTGTCTGCACTTTATTTTGGACAGGCACTGGAAGATGAACATTAATTATTAATTTTTTAAATATTTTGTCCTTATGGAAAATTTAGATTTTGGAGCATTTGCTGCTATTGGTGCTGGTCTTGCCGCAATTGGTGGTGGTATCGGTATCGGTAAAATTGGTGGAGCGGCTATGGAAGCTATGGCTCGCCAACCAGAAATGCAAGGAAAATTACAAGGATCTGCAATTGTATTGATCGCCTTTATTGAGGCGGTAGCACTTTTTGCTGTAGTTGTATCATTTCTTGCAACCTAAGAAAAATAATAAGGTGCAACGGTTGGTTGCACCTTGTTTAAAAGATTAATTAAAAAATAAAATTACACTATGGATTTAGTAACACCGGAAATTGGCCTTATATTTTGGACAACAGTATCTTTTTTAATTCTGCTGTGGTTGTTAGGTAAATTTGCCTGGAAACCTATCTTAAGTGCCTTAAATGAACGAGAAGATGGAATAAAAAAAGCACTCGAAGAGGCGGATAAAGCACGTCAGGAAATGGCCGAATTACAAGCAAGTAATGAAAATATATTAAAAGAAGCCAGGACGGAAAGAGATGCGTTGTTAAACGATGCTCGTGACATAAAAAATAATATGATTTCTGAGGCGAAAGAAGAGGCAAAAATACAAGCCAATAAAATAGTGCAACAAGCCAAAGTATCCATAGAAAACGAAAAACAAGCTGCAATTACGCATTTGAAGAATCAAGTGGCTGAATTATCTATCGAAATTGCTGAAAAAGTGATAAAAGCAGAATTATCCGACAAGAACAAACAAATAGATCTTATCGAAAAGATGCTGGATGATGCTACTTTAAACTAAGAAAATGAAAGGAACCAGAGCTGCATTAAGATACGCAAAAGCAACATTAAATCTTGCAAAAGAAAGAGATTTAGCTAAAGAAATTAATGATGATATGTTGTTAATTGATCAAACTATTAGCGAAAATTACGACTTGCTTAACATGCTTAAAAGTCCGATTATAAAATCCGCTGTCAAAAAAACAATCTTAACTGAATTATTCGGGGAAAAAATCAATGCGATATCACATGGGGTGATCAATCTTTTAATTGAAAATAAACGTTTACCGTTATTACCATTGGTAGCAAGTGAATACACTATTATCTATGACTTTTTAAAAGGTGTTGAAGTTGCTCAGGTAACTTCAGCTATTCCTTTGAATAAAGATCTGGAAAATAGAATTTTAAAGAAAGTTAAGGAAATGTCCGGTAAAGATATTTCATTAAAGAATATCATTGATCCCTCTATACTGGGAGGGTTTATTTTAAGAGTTGGTGACAAGCAATATGATTCCAGCATATCAGGTCAACTGAATCAATTACGATCCATGTTTGAAGATAATAAATACATAGCTAAATTATAATAAACTAAGATAACAATAAGATATGGCAACAATAAAACCAGCTGAAGTATCAGCAATCTTAAAACAACAACTTACGGGTTTTGAATCGAAAGCCTCATTAGATGAAGTAGGAACTGTACTGCAAGTGGGTGACGGTATTGCTCGTGTCTATGGATTAGCCAATGTTCAATATGGTGAATTGGTGCAATTTGAAGATGGCTTGGAAGGAATAGTTCTTAACCTGGAAGAAGACAACGTAGGCGTTGTACTTCTTGGAGAATCAACTGCCATCAAAGAAGGTTCTACTGTAAAACGTACGGAACGAATTGCCTCCATTAATGTTGGAGAAGGAATTTTAGGTCGTGTTGTTGATACCTTAGGAGAACCTATGGATGGTAAAGGACCAATTAAAGGGGAAACTTTTGAGATGCCATTAGAGCGTAAAGCTCCCGGTGTTATTTTTCGTGAACCTGTTTCCGAACCTTTACAAACAGGAATAAAAGCAATCGATGCGATGATCCCTATTGGAAGAGGTCAACGTGAATTAATTATTGGTGACCGTCAAACAGGAAAATCAACTGTTGCTCTGGACACGATCATCAATCAAAAAGAATTTTATGATGCCGGAGAGCCTGTATATTGTATTTATGTTGCCATTGGACAAAAAGGTTCTACCATTGCAGGTATAGCAAAAATGTTTGAAGAGAAAGGTGCTTTAGCTTATACTACCATAGTGGCTGCGAATGCATCTGAAGCTGCGGCAATGCAAGTTTACGCTCCTTTTGCCGGCGCAGCCATTGGTGAATATTTTAGAGATACCGGTAGACCTGCATTAATTGTTTATGATGATCTGTCGAAGCAAGCTGTTGCTTATCGGGAAATTTCTTTATTACTTCGTCGTCCTCCGGGACGAGAAGCATATCCGGGTGATGTGTTTTACCTGCACTCTAGATTATTGGAACGTGCTGCAAAAATTATCGGTGATGATAAAATTGCAAAAAAAATGAATGATATTCCTGCTTCATTGAAAGGTAAAATTAAAGGTGGAGGATCACTCACCGCCCTGCCAATTATTGAAACTCAGGCAGGAGATGTTGCTGCATATATTCCAACCAATGTAATTTCAATTACAGATGGTCAAATATTTTTAGATGGAGATCTGTTTAATTCAGGTGTTCGTCCGGCAATTAATGTAGGTATTTCTGTATCCCGTGTTGGTGGTAACGCACAGATCAAATCGATGAAAAAAGTAGCTGGTACATTAAAACTGGATCAAGCACAATATCGTGAATTAGAGGCTTTTGCTAAATTCGGTTCGGATTTGGATGCTGCAACCTTAAATGTGATTGAAAAAGGGAAAAGAAATGTTGAGATTTTGAAACAAGCACAAAATGATCCATTTACGGTTGAAGATCAAGTGGCAATGATCTTTGCAGGAACTAGAAATCTTTTAAGAGATGTTCCGGTGAAAAAGGTAAAAGAATTCGAAAGAGATTATCTGGAATTCCTGAATGCTAAACATACTGATATGTTAGAAACATTAAAAGCAGGAAAATTAACTGATGAAGCTATTGCGATACTGGAGTCAGTTGCGAAAGAAGTGGCTGCAAAGTATAATTAAACCCCTCTCATTCTCCCCAAAGGGGAGAGGTTTGAATAATTTTAATAAATTTTAATCCTTTCCAAAGTGATGGATTTAGAATAGGAAGAATGGCAAATTTAAAAGAAATACGTAACAGAATTGCATCTATCGGTTCAACGATGAAAATTACCAAAGCCATGAAAATGGTGTCGGCAGCAAAGTTGAAAAAAGCACAGGATGCTATTACAGCCATGCGGCCATATGCTAATAAGTTAACCGAACTATTGCAAAACTTAAGTGCTACTTTAGACGGGAATGCTGGTGGCGTCTACACGGAACAAAGGGAAGTTAATAAAGTTTTGATAGTTGCCATTACTTCCAACAGAGGATTGTGTGGTGGATTTAATTCTGCAGTAATTAAAGAGGTTAGAAACATTATTAAAACACAATATAAAGACAAGAAAGTATCTCTTTTAACTATTGGTAAAAAAGGTAATGATCTTTTAAGTAAAGAATATTCAATTCTTGAAAATAAGAGTGAAGTTTATGACGATCTAACTTTTGAAAATGTATCAAATATTGCCGAATTTTTAATGAAACAATTCGAAGATGGTAATTTTGATAGAATTGAATTTGTATATAACGGGTTTAAAAATGCTGCTACACAAATTCTGACCCAAGAGCAATTCTTGCCAATTTTACCACCAGAAAGTGAAAATTCATCTAATACAGATTATATTTTTGAACCGTCAAAACAAGAAATTGTTGCAGGACTAATACCTAAGTCTTTAAAGACTCAATTATTTAAGGCCATACGTGATTCTTTTGCTGCTGAGCATGGCGCACGTATGACAGCAATGCATAAAGCAACAGATAATGCAACTGAGTTAAGAGATGACCTACTGCTAATTTACAATAAGGCACGTCAGGCAGCCATTACTAATGAGATTTTAGAAATTGTCGGAGGTGCGGAAGCACTGAAGGATTAGACGCAGCATAGCGAAGTCAAATACTTCAAAAGGTGCGGAAGCGTTTAAAGGATAATCATCCAATCATTTTGCATAAAGCATAAGAGGCTGTCTGAAAAGGTTATTATACTGTCATTCTGAGCGTAGTCGAAGAATCTATTTTATTTATTATCAGTATTTTGAGATTTCTCCATTGCAGTCGAAATGACAAATTTACACTTTCAGACAGTCTCTTTTTTCGTAAATGTTTACCCATTAATCTTTAAATTTGCAATATATTTAAATATTTATGAAGGTCCTTTTAATAGACACCAATCATATTCACCTTAAAAAGGGTTTGGAAGAACTGGGCCTAATTTGTGATGAAGATTATACCTCCTCTAAAGAAAAAATTGAAGAAAAGATCCAAAAATATGATGGAATCGTTATACGCAGTCGGTTCAACATCGATTCGGATTTTATTAATAAGGCTTCAAACTTAAAATTTATAGCCAGGGTTGGTGCAGGGTTGGAAAATATTGATGTGAATCATGCCGAAAAAAAAATATTCTATTAATAGCAGCAGCAGAAGGAAACAGAAATGCGGTAGGTGAGCATGCTTTAGGGATGATCCTTTCTCTTTTCAACAATCTTAAAAAAGGAGATAATGAGATCAGGAATGGCAAATGGCTTAGAGAGGACAACAGGGGTTTGGAGCTGGAAGGGAAGACTGTTGGTATCATTGGATATGGAAATACAGGTAAGGCCTTTGCTAAAAAATTAATGGGTTTCGATGTCGATGTAATATATCATGATATAAAACAAAATGTCGGCAACCAAAATGCGGAACAAGTAAGCCTTAATGAAATATTTGATAGAACAGATATCTTAAGTTTGCACACGCCTCAGACAGATCTCACAAATAGAATGGTAGATCAAAACTTCATAAATAAGTTTAGAAAACCTTTTTATTTGATTAATACTGCAAGAGGTTCTGCTGTGGTCATACATGATTTAATGGAAGCAATAGAACAAAATAAAATTTTAGGTGCCTGTTTAGATGTTCTTGAGTTCGAAAAATCATCCTTTGAAAATTTCTTTGACGCCAACAATCAATTGCCGAACGAATTTAGAGATCTTATTAAATCTGAAAAGGTCTTATTAAGTCCTCATGTAGCCGGTTGGACTTTAGAATCAAAATTCAAATTGGCAGATACAATAGTGAAAAAGGTAGCTGACATGCTCGATCAACACAAATCTATAAAATAGTGTAGAAGATCTGTAGTTGTTATTATTCCAACTAATTTACCCTCATCAACAACAGGTAATGAGTGAAACTCAGTATTTGCAAATAATTTTGACACTTCCAAAATAGTTGTATCCGACCTAACAGTAATTGGTTTTTTTATCATAAGATCTTTAATACTCAACATATTATAAATAGCTGTATCTACTGTACCTTCTTGATTATAGGCGTCAATAAAACTAATTCTCTTAAGGTCAGACAAACTAACTAATCCAATTAATGCTTCACCTTCAACCACAGGAATATGTCGAATGTGATTTGTTTTTAATCTTTTTTCAGCAGTATATAGGGTGTCTGATAGGTTTAATGTAATAAGTTCCTTTGTCATTAGATTAAATATGGGCTCGTCTTTTTTCATCACACTTCTATTTAAATTAACTATCATAAAGTACGAAAAAAAAGGCGATTGAAAAAATGATTTATATCAGAATATAAATTTATTATTGAAAGACATATTCTGAATATCAAATTCTATCAATTTTACTAAACACTAAATTTATGCCTTTTAAATTTGAGGAGTAGCTTCAAACATTTACTACCTGAAAGTATTTCATGTTTTTGTATCTTAGTATTCAGATTGAGCCTAACTCAGACCTTAATGAATTCTAATTATATTCGAAAGAACGTAATTTCTTATTGGCTCTACTCTTCATATGTTGAGTTCAAAAGCCCCAAAAGATGGGGTATCTATTTTGGGGTTAAGGCAGAAGGGTGGATCTGGCATTAATTATTCAAATCAAGTAGATTAACTGTTTTTAAATTCAATTTAATATGAGCTTAGATAATATAAAATGGGGTATTATAGGATGTGGAAACATCGCAAATAAATTTTGCCTTGATTTGGCCATGATCGAAGATGCCGTTATAGTAGCTGTTGCATCCAGAAGTGTTGATAAAGCCCGAAGTTTTGCTAATATACACCATGCGAAAAAGGCATACGGAAGTTATGATGAACTGTTTTCGGATAAAGATGTTGATATAGTTTATATAGCCACACCCCATGTTTCTCATGCCGAATTGAGCATAAAAGCAATGAAAAATGACAAACATGTTTTATGTGAAAAACCTTTGTCACTTAATGCCCTGGAAGCAGCAGCAATAATAGAAACCTCCAAACAGTCCAATCGATTTTTTATGGAGGCTTTATGGTCCCGTTTCAATCCTAGCATTGTTGAAATAAAAAAGCGCATTGACAATGGTGAGATCGGACAAATAAAATACATTAACGCTGAATTCTCTTTTAAGTCGGATAAACCAATAGATAACAGGGTGCTGAATTTAGATCTGGGTGGTGGAGCAATTTTGGACATTGCCATCTATCCTGCCTTTCTGGCCTATTTGATCTTAGGGTTTCCAAAAGAAATAATGGCCAAATCAATTTTTCACGAGATTACTAAATGTGACATGCAGACCTCAATGATATTTAATTATAATCAGGCCCAGGCAATTCTATACTCCGGTTTTACTTCAAATTCCGTAAATACTGCTCGTATTAGTGGTACGGAAGGGCAAATTATCATTCCAGATTCCTGGCACGCTGCGCAAGAATATACCCTCATTAAAAATAATGAAGAATATAGTTTTAAAATACCTACTATAGGAAAGGGGTTTAGCTATGAAATTGTGGAATGCCACAAGTGCATAAGATCGGGTAAAACGGAGAGTGATCTTTGGTCGCACAAAAACAGTTTGGATCTGATCTCTATTCTGGATGAAGTTAGAGATAAAGTTGGCCTGGAATATCCTCAAGAGAAATTAGTGTGAGCAAACCCGCCCGAGAAATGGGCATTATCATAGGCTTGTTCTTCATATCATAATAAACTCCATCAAATTGCTTAATCGCTTTTGATGGAGCTATTTATAAACAACATACTGAAAATTCAGAAGTTAATTTATTGAATTACAAGTTATCTCTTAACTATAATTCTTTAATTTTAATATTTCTATACCAAACATCATCACCATGATCCTGAAGTCCAATATAACCTTTTGAGGCTACTTCAGCCCAATCCGGGTTTAGCCCCGGAAACTTACTTCCGGCCACTAATTCATTCCATTCCGGTGTCCATAAATGGTATTCCAGTACTTTTTCTCCGTTCATCATATGTACCACAGTTCCTTTATAAACAGTAATTTCAATTTTATTCCACTCCCCTACCGGTTTTGCATTTTGTGGATTTGCTGGGATCAGATCATATAAAGAACCAGCTTGTCTATTTCCATCTTTACCAAGTTTTGCATCAGGATGTTTTTCATTATCCAAAACCTGCATCTCAGGAGCTGTTCTCCAAATAGTTTCAAAATCGCCCTCTTGACCCAGATAAAAAATACCTGAATTACCTCCTTCAGAGATCTTCCATTCCAAACTTAGAGTAAAGTTTTGAAACTCCTTGTCATAAATTATATCACCTCCTTCTTTACTGCCGGCTTCTCCCCGACCGGATCCCATACAATGTAATGCGCCGTCATCAATTTGCCAGCCACTAGGAAAATGATCCATTTTAAAGCCTCTCCATCCATCAGATGTTAACCCATCAAAAAGAGAGACCCAGCCATCATCTTTTTCAACTTTAGTTTCTTCTTTTTCTGATTTAGTTTCTGTATCTGCCGATTTTTTCTCTTTTGAATTACATCCGGTCATAAATGGAAGTACCGCCAAACTAAAAATTACGATTAAAATTCTTGTTGTCATTTGTTTATTTTTTTTGATTTATTAAATCCATGACCTAGATTTACCTTAGCGTCAATCTAGATCATAGATCATTTTAATGTTTATATTAATAAATAATGTTAATATGATTATTTAGGCATATCCGGTAAAGACCATCCATCCCTGTAATCATGCTTGATCAATTCCTGTGCAAATTTATTTGCATTCATTGGATCTGTATATTCTTTTTTGAATGTTGGATGACCATCGTGAATTTCAAAATTATCCTTAGTAATGATCTTGATTTCCTCAGTGTCATTGATATTGGTAAATTTCATATTCGCACCATCCCATTCCAGCCTTTTGTTCAAATTTTGAAGTCGAACGGCTAAAACTCCCATAACCACCATTTCATTGAACGGACCAGAGTCTCCAAAGTGAGACGATGTTTCCACACGATTTGCTGGGCTTTCTTTAGCAGCTCTTATCCAATCCTGTTCATGATCTGTCTCAATACGTCTTCTGAATTTAGGAGCATTAGGCACTCTTCCTGATAATAACCAAGGATCCATACCATAACATCCGCAAATTAATTTATCTTTTGTACCATGGAAAATTACTCCTCCTCCTGCATGATTCATATTTTTCCCATCTGGCCAGCCTTCCGGTTTATCCGGCTGTAAACCTCCATCATACCAAATCACCTCTACTTCAGGTAATTTCATCTTAGAACTGGATTTTCTTTTAGGGAAATTAAGTGACACTTTTTGCGCAGTTGGTGCTGAATCAGCAAGCAGTAAGGTTGAACTTCCCTGAGCAGAAGTTGGATAACCTAAATCAAGACCAACAAAAACAGGGTGCAAAATATGACAAGCCATGTCTCCAAGTGCTCCTGTACCAAAATCCCACCATCCTCTCCAGTTCCATGGTGTATATATTGCATTATAGGGACGTTGTTTCGCTGGTCCTATAAAAAGATCCCAGTCTAAAGTATCTGGCACTTGCATACCATCTGGCCGTGGCTGTCCTTGTGGCCAGATTGGTCTGTCCGTAAAGGCTTCCACTTTAGTAACTTCGCCAATTTCATTATTGGCCAACCATTCAGAAATTAAATTAACTCCTTCGCCTGAGGCTCCCTGATTACCCATTTGGGTGGCTACATTGTGTTTCTTTGTCAGGTTTGTTAAAAGTCGTGATTCATAAACCGTATGTGTCAAAGGCTTTTGCAAATAAACATGTTTTCCCATGCTAATAGCCTGAGCGGCCGTAATGGCATGTGTATGATCTGCAGTAGCGATAATAACAGCATCAATGGACTCATCCATTTCATCGTACATTTTTCTAAAATCCTTGTATTTTTTGGCCTTTGAGAAATGTTTAAAAGCCCGGTCAGAGTACTTCCAGTCAACGTCACATAAGCCCACAATATTTTCAGTTTCCATTCTTTTAAGGTTGCCAAAACCCATTCCACCTACGCCTATACCTGCAATATTCAATTTATCGCTAGGTGCTTTATACCCTAAACCACTAACAGCAAATGAAGGAACAATAGTAAATCCCGCCGTTGCAGCCATAGTTTTGTTAACAAAATCCCTTCGGGATAAAGTATTTTCTTTTTTGATCTTACCCATAATACTAAACTTAATTAATTAAAAAATGATGATATATATTTGAATTAAACTTTACTTTTCTTAAACCACATCTTAATATGAAGATACCTCTGATAATCAAAATTTTGAGAAAATTCGATAATATCCTTTAATAAATCTCTACCTTCAAACTACAATTTTTTTCAAAGAATCTTTCAATACCTTAAGAAAAAAACAGAATCTGTGTAAATATAATAAGAAATCTATAAAACAGTTCGCTAATGTTCATTAAAAGTTGCCCTTGTATTCAAATAGCTGCAAATATATAATTCGTACAATGATTAACTCGATAAAATCTCTATTCAACAACTTCCGTAAAGGCCGAATACTTCTCATCAAGTCGATCATTTTATCATAATGATCAATAGCTGGTGCATGTGGATGGCGGCAAAACTCTAGTAGCTCAATTCCTTAATTTTTATTTCTAAAAAACGCATTGTTAGCATGATCATCTAATTTAAGGTGAGTAAGTTCTAGAAATGCCCCTTTATTCCCAATATTCGCTTAAGTTTTTCTTTATCAATTTCTGCACCTGAAAAATCATCAAACTTTTTCTCCGTAGCCTCAATGATATGGTCTTTAATAAATTTAGCTCCTTCACGTGCACCCTGTTCAGGGCTTTTAATACAACATTCCCATTCCATTACTGCCCAAACATCACAACCATATTGTGTCAATTTAGAAAATATTGTTTTAAAGTCAATCTGACCATCACCGAGGGATCGGTATCTGCCGGCTCTGTCACCCCAATCGTTATAGCCACCAAAAGCTCCTTTTTTACCGGTTGGGTTAAACTCAGAATCTTTAACATGGAAAGCTTTGATAAATTGATGGTAATGATCAATATATGCAAGATAATCCAACTGCTGTAACACAAAATGTGATGGGTCATATAAAATATTAACACGTTTGTGATTATTTGTTGCTTCTAAAAAACGTTCAAAGGTATCACCATCATGAATATCTTCTCCCGGATGAACTTCATAACACACATCTACGCCATTCTCATCATAAAGATCTAAAATTGGCAGCCATCTTTTGGCCAATTCATTAAATCCCATTTCCACCAATCCGGGAGGTCTTTGGGGCCAGGGATGCATGGTATGCCACAACAGGGCTCCGGAAAAAGTGGCGTGTACATCCAAACCCAAATTCCTGCTGGCTACCGCCGCATTTTTAACTGTTTTTACAGCCCATTCGGTGCGTGCTTTTGGGTTATTTCTAACCACATCTGGTGCAAAATTGTCAAACATGAGGTCATAAGCCGGATTCACGGCCACCAATTGTCCCTGAAGATGCGTAGAAAGCTCTGTGATCTCCAAACCATAGGAATTAATTGTTCCTTTTAATTCATCACAGTATGTCTTGCTTTCTGCAGCTTTATCCAGGTCAATTAGAAAGGATTCCCAGGTAGGAATCTGGATCCCTTTATACCCGAGATCTGATGCCCATTTACACATACCTTCCAGACTATTGAAAGGTGCCTCGCTATCCACAAATTGCGCCAAAAATACGGCTGGTCCTTTAATTGTTTTCATATTTACTTTTTCTCTTCCGTTTTATGAATTATTCTTTTTTAACCTGATTTTAAATTCAGGATTAAAAATAATGCCTATTGCATTATCCCAGGGGTCCCTTACAGAAGCTACCTCAATAACTCCACCAACATTAGTTGGTTTTTCAATTTCTGTTGCACCAATGGCGATTAAATGCGTATACGCTTTTTCGATATCTTCAACACCCCAATAGGCAATAACATTTTCTCCTTTTTTAACAGGTCTTTCTTCCGGTAATAGACCTAATTCAAAACCGGAAATATCGAAACCAACATAAAAAGATTCATCAAAATAGGGTTTGAAACCAAATGCTTTGGCATACCATTCTTTGGCTGCACTCAAATCACTTACCATATAAATTGTTGTTCGTAAACCTAAAGATTCCATAATTTAGTTTTCTATTTCCACCCAAACATTTCCGTTTAGATGAGATTCTAATGATTTTTCAATAAAACTCATTCCCCGAACTCCATCACTCATCGTTGGAAACTCACCACTATTGAATGATTCGCCCCTAATTGCTCTGGCAGCACCTTTATAAATATTAGCCATAGCGTCAAAAATTCCTTCCGGATGACCCGGTGGAAGTTTAGTTCCATCCAAGGAAATATCACTATTGTAATCATGTCCGGGCTTATATACTTGCATCGGTCTATCATCGGACAAGACATACAAATAATTCGGGTTTTCCTGTTCCCATCTTAAACCTCCTTTTTCACCATAAATATTAATGGCAATATTATTTTCTTCTCCCGTAGCAATTTGACTTGATCGTACGATTCCCTTTGTAAATTCATCGAAACGAACCAAGGCTGTTCCATCAATATCCATTTTATTGTCAGGATAGAGATAGTTGAGATCTGCAAGAATAGCTTTTACTTGTAATCCCGATGTAAACTCAATTAAATTGAAAGCATGCACCCCAATATCTCCCATACAACAGCTCATCCCGGATTTTTCAGGATCTAATCTCCACGTAGTTTTGCGCTTTTCCAGGTCATGAATTAATGTGTTGATCCAACCCTGATAATACTGAGCATCCACTTTATGAATTTTTCCTAATACTCCTTCTTTGATCATTTCACGCATCTGTCTTACCATAGGATAACCGGTGTAAGTGTGTGTTAAAGCAAATACTGTTTTCGATTTTGTCAGCGCTGCTTCTAATATTTTTGCTTCTTCAAAGGTTGTTGTCATCGGTTTTTCACAAATTACATGGAAACCGGAATCTATCAATTTTTTTGCCGCCGGAAAATGAAGAAAGTTTGGTGTTAGAATTGAAACTACTTCCATTCTTTCACTTTCAGGAAGATTTAATTCTTCGGCAACCATGGTGTCTACATCTTTATAGATCCTATCAGCAGGCAATCCTATTTCTTCTGCGAAACTAATATTTTCCTCCCAATTTGAGCTAAATACACCTCCTGCAATTTCATAATTATCATTGATAAGAGCAGCTACTCTATGTAACTCTCCAATAAGCGAATTCCCTCCTCCTCCAAGAATTCCCAATCTAATTTTGTTTGCCATTTCTTATAGTATTTTAGTTATTAAACTTATTCTTTATAAATTGCCTTTTCATTTTTGAAAAATACAATAAACAATATTAGTACAAATCCAGCAAAGATTCCGGGGAATCTCCAAATATCAACCCATACATGTTTTCCGTCAGCGAGTAAATATATATCCGTAATTTTTCCAGCCGCCCAGAATCCGATTAGCATCCCTACACCATAGGTGGCTAGTGCTATTAATCCCTGAGCTGCACTTTTAATTTTCTCTCCGGCTTTAGAATCTGTATAGATCTGACCCGCAACGAAGAAAAAATCATAACAAATTCCATGGAGAGCAATACCTAAAAGAAGCATAAATGCAAGGTCTCCGGAATTTCCATAGGCAAACAAGAGATATCTAATTCCCCAAGTCAACATTCCCGCTATAATAGTGATTTTGAAGCCGAAACGTTTAACGAAAACAGGAAGCAACAGCATGAATAGCACTTCTGACGCTTGCCCGATAGTCATTTTCCCGGTTGGGTTTTCAACCCCAATCTCCGATAAAAATGGATTTGCGTTTTGATAGTAAAAAGCTAGTGGTATGCAGATCAGGATCGAGGCCACAAAAAAAGCTAAAAAATTTTTATCTTTTAAAAGCTTTAGAGCATCCAGTCCTAATATTTCTGAAATAGTGATATTTTGCATATTACTATTTTTAGGTGGAGTTTTTGGCAAAAAGAAACTATATATACCAAGCAGCGCTGCCGCAACAGAAACCATTAAAAACGTATTTTGTAATGAGCCTTCCCTAATATTTGATGAGGCATCCCAATGAAAAATATAGCTTATGGACAATCCCGAGACAATCCAACCTATGGTACCCCATACACGAATAAAGGAAAATTCTTTTGTAGTATCCTTGAGCTGATTAAACGCAATTGAATTTACCAATGCTAAAGTTGGCATATAAACAATCATATAACCTAAAACATACGGATAAAATACTGAAAAATCTGTAGCATTTGCCATCAAATACATCAATACGGCTCCTATCAGATGTAAAACACCTAGAATTTTTTCAGCGTTAAAATGTCTATCCGCAATCAATCCAACAATAAAAGGAGCTATAATTGCTCCCCAGGATTGTGTTGAATATGCCCTGGCAATCTCTGCACCACTTGAGCCCAAATTATTTCCCAAATAAGTTCCCAGGGTAACATACCACCCTCCCCAAATAAAAAATTCGAGGAACATCATTATGGATAATCTTGTGTATACAGTTTTATTGATAATAAAACGATTTTAGTTTAGCTGTTTTGCTGTGCTAAGCAATAATTTTTTAGTAGCTATAATTCCTTCTTCTTCATCTAAATTAGACCCTTCATATTCAACTCCAATAAATCCTTTATATCCCGCTTTTTTTACAATCTCTAACATCTTTAAATAATCAATTTTAGGTTGATTACCATTCTCATCAAAATCATAACTTTTGGCACTTACGCCCTTTGCAAATGGCATCAACTCCGATACTCCTTTATAAATATCATAAGGATCTTCACAATTTTCATCGTCTATAGATCCATAACCAATCGTTTGACAGAAATTTCCAAAATCGGGCAATGTTCCGCAATTTGACTTTCCAACCCTTTTCATCACATCAGCTAACCATTCACCATTTGATGTATATCCTCCATGGTTTTCTACTAACACATTTATTCCTTGTTTGGCAGCATAATCCGAGAGTTCGCTCAAACCTTTTACCGCTGCATCGGCAACTTCTTCAGCACTGCCCTCACCATGGGCATTTACGCGAATGGAATGACAACCTAAATATTTAGCTGCATCCACCCATTTTTTGTGATTTTCAATAGTTTCTAATCTCTCAGCTTCGTCAAGTGTTGCTAAATTACCCTCACCATCAACCATAATTAACAAGTTTTGAACTTTATAGGTTTCACTTTTTTCTTTTAAGGCTTTTAAAAGCATATCCATAGCCTCCTTTGGGTCTGCATCCTTTTTCAATTCTTCCTTATAAAGTTGATTTACATATTCAATTCCTTCAAATCCAAGCTCACTAGCCTTTTGGGCAAAATCCAAGGGGCTCATTTCACCATTTTGAATTTTTTTATGTAACGACCATTGTGCTAACGACAATTTAAAAAAAGGTAATTTTTCCTCAATGCTAACAGGAACATCCTCTGTCTTACTTTCTTTAGTTTTGTTATTACATCCCACTAAACCGAAAAAGAATACAGCTAGAAAAGTGAGTGAAATTTTAGAAAAGAATTTATAATATTTCATGGAATAATATTTTTTTGTAGAATTATTTCTTGTGAAAGTATGCATTTAATAATTAATATTTTTTTTTAAAGAATTATTTGAATCTTGATTATTGTAGCGCAGATAATTTTTTTTCTAAAAAGGATTACTAGAAATTATTAAATTGATTTTAATAACTAATAAAGAATTAATAGGTTTGCATTTAATTTAAATCATTAATAATAAGTTGAGGAATATAGAAGAACATTACGATGCGATTGTAATTGGTACTGGAATTACAGGAGGATGGGCAGCAAAGGAACTCTGTGAAAATGGATTAAAAACATTAGTGCTTGAAAGAGGAAGACTGGTCCAGCACATTAAAGATTACACTACTGCAAATTTGGATCCTTGGGATTTTGAACACCGAGGCGATAAAGATCCTAAAGAAACTGAAAGACAGCTCAAACAAAATAGAACGGGTTACACAACAAAACCGGCAAGCAAACATTGGTTTGTTGATGATATTAAGCACCCATACAATGAAACGAAGCGATTTGATTGGATGAGAGGATATCACGTTGGTGGACGGTCAATAACATGGGGTAGACAATCCTACCGCTTAAGTGAAATGGATTTTAGTGCCAATAAGAAAGATGGGCATGGCGTGGATTGGCCGGTACGATACAAAGATATTGCTCCCTGGTATGATAAAGTAGAAGAATATATAGGAGTATGCGGAACCAATGAAGGACTTGACCAATTACCGGATGGTAAATTCTCTGAAGCCATGAGCCTTACCTGTGTGGAAAAGGATCTGGTTAAAAAGGTGGCTGATAATTTTGAAGGAAGAGTGGTAACAAATGCAAGAACTGCTCATATCACCGGAGATGCTCCCCATGAGGGAAGATCGAAATGTCAATTTAGAGACAGATGTATCAGAGGTTGTCCTTTTGGAGGATATTTTAGTAGTAATGCTTCCACACTGCCCGCTGCGGAAAGAACAGGAAATATGACCTTAAGACCTAATTCTATTGCTTATGAAATTGTTTATGATAACAAAACCAAACTTGCAACAGGAGTGAAAGTTATTGATGCAGAAACCAAAGAAAAACTTGTTTTTAAGTCGTCCGTGATTTTTTCTTGTGCTTCCGCGATAGCTTCGGCTAGTATTTTAATGCAGTCTAAATCTGAAAGGTTTCCCAATGGGTTGGGTAATGACAGCGGGGAGTTAGGACATAATATTATGGACCATCATTTAGACGTTGGTGCAAGAGGGGAAGCTGAAGGTTACGATGACAAATATTATAAGGGAAGGAGGCCCGGGGGGTTTTATATTCCTCGATTTAGAAATCTCAACAAAAAAAGTGTGCGTAAAGATTATATCAGGGGCTTTGGTTATCAGGGGGGTTCAGGTAGATCAAATTGGAAAAGAGGAATATCTGAAATGAGCTATGGGAAAGAATTGAAAGAAGAATTGCTGAAACCGGGCTCATGGCATATTGGTATGGGTGGCTTTGGAGAATGTTTGCCTTATCACGAAAATAAAATCACCTTAGATTATGAAAAATTGGACGAGTGGGGGTTACCAACGGTAACTTTTGATGTGGAGTTCAAAGAAAATGAAAAGAAAATGAGAAAAGATATGCAGGAAGAGGCGATCGCTATGCTAAAGGCTGCCGGTTTTAAGAATGTCAGAGGATTTGATGGTGCAAATTCATTTTTTCCCGGACTGGGAATACATGAAATGGGTACTGCAAGAATGGGGAGGAACCCTAGAACATCTGTATTAAATAAATACAATCAAATTCATGCCGTTCCCAATGTTTATGTTACGGATGGTGCTTTTATGACTTCCTCCGGTTGTCAAAATCCTTCATTGACCTATATGGCATTCACGGCCAGAGCAGCAAATCACGCAGTACAACAATTAAAAGATAATAAATTTAACAAGGCATAATTATGGATAGAAGAACAGCACTTAAGAACATAACACTAACCTTCGGTTATGCCGTTGCTACACCAACCGTACTGGGTGTTTTACAATCGTGCAGATCGAATGTCGAAACATGGACACCTATGTTTTTTACACCATCCCAGGGTTATATGATCACACAACTGGCTGATATTATTTTGCCAAGCACAGATATTCCAGGGGCGCTGGATGTTTTTGTTCCCGAATTTATGGATAAAATGCTCAATGATATCGCACCGGAAGATAAAAGAAATGTTATCAAAGAAGGCGCTAATGCTTTTGAAAAGGAGTTTCAAACCGTCTATAAAAAAGATGTATTAAAGGGGTCTAAGGAAGAATACGAGAAATTACTCAAAAAATATTTTGACATATCTGAAGCAGAAAAAGCTGCCGTATACAAATTGCAAAATACAGAAGAAAGTCTTAGTGAAGATGAACTTAATACTTATTTAATATATAAATTTTTATTGGCTACGAGGGAGTATACACTTTTCGGATACTATACATCTGAGCTTATTGGAGAAACTGTTTTAAGTTATGATCCTGTTCCCGGATCGTGGGAATCATGTATTCCAATAGAAGATGTTGGGAACTCATGGTCCTTATAATTATAAAGTTATGTTGTCTCTTAGAATTCCACTTCTTGAAATTTCTGCAATAATATAGCCGTTCAACAAATAAAAAGTTATGATCGTTAAAAGTTATTTAAAATTTATCTTATCTTTCTTAATTGGAATTTCATGTGAGTTTATAGTCGCACAAACCCCTGCTAATTACAAACAGGAAATACAAAATGAAGCATGGACTATTGAAATGGTATTTATTGATGGAGGAACTTTTAATATGGGTGCGGCAAAAGGAGATACCACTCGTGATGAAAATGAAAAACCAATTCATGAAGTTGTTGTAAACGATTTTTGGATGGCTAAATATGAAATAACCTGGGAGCAATATGATGCATTTGTGTATGGAACATTTGGCGCGGAGCAGTTTCAAACGGAATCAAAACTAATAGATTTAGGTATAGATGGTGTAACGGGTGCAACTGCACCTTATGTGGATATGAGTTTTGGGATGGGTAAAGGATCGAATCCCGCAACAAACATGACGCAATATGCTGCAATTATGTATTGTAAATGGCTGACTGCAAAAACCGGTATATTTTATCGTTTACCCACAGAAGCAGAATGGGAGTATGTATGTAAAAAAGGAGATACTGATAAAAAAGTAAGTTTAAAAGAGGTTGGCTGGTACGCAGAGAACTCTCAGGGTAAATATAAAAAATCAGGCACTAAAAAACCCAATAATTTAGGAATATATAATATGTTAGGAAATGTATCTGAATGGGTTCTGGACCAATATAGTTCTGATTTTTATACAAAATCGCCAAAGAATAACCCGTGGAATATTCCTTTAGAGCTGTATCCCAGAGTGGTTAGGGGAGGGTCCTGGAAGGATACTGCCGGTAAATTATGCTGTACATCGAGACAGGGCTCAAAGTCTAACTGGAAAATACAAGATCCACAAATTCCAAAAAGCAATTGGTGGCATACTAATGCGCCTTTTATTGGCTTTCGTGTTGTTAGGCCAAAAACACAGCCTGGCAAGGAACAAATAGAAAAATATTGGCTAGAAGCCATAGTAGATTACGGAATGAATTAAAATAAACATTATGGACAAAAAAACGGACAATTTATCTAGAAGAAAATTTGTAAAGAACTCTTCAATAGTTACAGGAGGAATATTTTTAGCTCCCTCGGTAATATCAGCAACCCCTTTGTTTAAAAAGGAGAAAATGCTAAAATTAGCAGTTGTCGGATGTGGAGGCAGAGGCACAGGTGCTGTGAGTCAGGCACTAAAAGCGGATGAAAACGTAAAACTGGTAGCGATGGCGGATGCATTTCAGGATAGATTAGATGATTCCTTCAATAATTTATCCAAAATGTTTGATGATAAAAGAATCGACGTAAAAGCATCCAATAAATTTGTTGGATTCGGATCCTACAAAAAAGCAATTGATGAGGCAGATGTTGTGATACTGTCTACACCTCCAGGATTCAGACCTCAGCATTTTGAATACGCCATTGAACAAGGCAAACATGTTTTCATGGAAAAACCTGTTGCCACAGATGTTCCTGGTATCAAAAAAGTATTAGCTACAGCGCGAAAAGCAGATGAAAAAAATTTAAATGTTGTGGTTGGTTTGCAAAGACATTACCAATTGAATTATCAGGAAACATTTAAACGTATTCAGGAAGGAGAGATAGGGAAAATATTGTCCGGTCAGGTTTATTGGGATAGTGCAGGTGTTTGGGTAAGACCCAGACAAGAAAACTGGACAGAAATGGAATATCAAATGCGCAACTGGTATTATTTTAACTGGCTTTGTGGGGATCATATACTGGAACAACATATACACAATATTGATGTAGCCAACTGGTTTATTGGGGAATATCCAATTAGTGCTCAGGGCATGGGAGGTAGAGAAGTAAGGAATGGTATAGATCACGGTAATATATTTGATCACCATTTTGTTGAATTTGTATATCCGGGGGGCGCTATAATATCAAGTCAATGTAGACATCAAAAGGGGTGTATGAGTCGTGTTTCTGAATCTTTCCAAGGGACATTAGGAAATTCTTATACGGATGCAGGAAATAAAGCAATACTGGATTCTTATTCCACCGGCGTTTTATATAAACATAATGGCGAAGATGACAGAAACCCATACCAGGTGGAGCATGATAAACTCTTTGCCTCAATAAGAAGTGGAGGTCACATTAATGACGCCGAAAATGGTGCTAAAAGTACCATGACAGCTATTTTAGGGAGAATGGCAACATATACAGGTAAACAGATATCTTGGGAGGAAGCTATGAACTCTGAACAAGTACTGGTTCCTATCGAAGATGGCCTTACCTGGGATAGTATACCCCCTGTACTACCTGATGCTGAAGGAAAATACATCATTCCGGTTCCGGGAGTGACGACATTAACCTAAAACAATAAATATAAACAAGTGAAACATCCATAACTGAAACTTCATACCCAAGGGAATGATTATATGGACGTTCCATGTGACCATTGAAAAACAATAAATATAGACACATGAAAAGAAGATCATTTATCAAAAAGGGAGCTGCTGCAGCCTCCGTCATGGGATTAGGTATTTCCGGCATGAATGCGATGGAACAATCAGATCTAAAAACTCAGCGAAACGCAAATTCATTCCAATTAAATTATGCGCCACATCTGGGCATGTTTAAAAATCTTGCAGGCGAGGACCCAATTGATCAACTGAATTTTATGGCTGATCAAGGTTTTAAAGCTTTTGAAGATAATGGAATGAAAAACAAAAGCGTTGCTCTTCAGGGAAAAATGGCACAAACCATGGCTAACAGAAATATGACCATGGGCGTGTTCGTGGCTCATAAAATTTATTGGAAAGAAGCCAGTTTAACCACCGGCAAGGAGGAAAGTAGAAAAGAATTTTTACAACAAATTGAGGAGTCCGTAACTGTGGCAAAACGTGTTAATGCAAAATGGATGACAGTAGTTCCGGGGCATTTAGACCTGAAGCTAGATATTGGTTTTCAAACGGCAAATGTTGTCGAAACTTTGAAATATGCTTCTGATATTTTGGAAAAACATGAATTGATCATGGTGTTGGAACCACTTAATTTTTATAATCATCCCGGATTATTTCTCACAGAGATACCTCAGGCATATGAAGTGTGTAAGGCCGTTGATAGTCCATCATGTAAGATCTTATTTGACATTTATCATCAGCAAATTCAAGAAGGAAACTTAATTCCGAATATAAAAATGGCCTGGGATGAGATTGCGTATTTTCAAATAGGAGATAATCCCGGAAGAAAAGAGCCTACTACCGGAGAAATAAATTATAAAAATATATTTAACTATACCCATTCAAGAAATTATACTGGCGTTTTAGGTATGGAACACGGAAATTCTCAAAAAGGCAAAGAAGGCGAATTAGCTGTTATTGAAGCCTATAAGCAATCGGATAATTTTTAATAATTAAACCATTGTTGGTGTTCCGGCCATTGTTGGTGTTTTGCACCAACAATGCACATCCTAGTTTACCATTGATTTTCATTCTGTGCCGTTGTTGGTGTTTCCCACAACAATTTATACCAAAGCTTACCATCGATTTTCATTTGCACTAACATTTAACCGAGTTAAAACTTAAATACAAATGGAGTTGCAAAAATTTAATCACCAGGAAGAATGTCCGCAATTTTATACTGCGACAATCCTGCATTGGATAAAGCTTTTAAAATCAAACATGTATAAAACGATCATCATAGAATCCCTGCAATATTTAGTTCATCAAAATAGAGTAATTTTATACGGCTATGTTATAATGGATAATCATATACATTTACTATGGGCCCCTACCAAGTTATATTCTTTAAAACATACACAATTATGTTTTATGAAATTTACAGCCCAAAATATTAAGAGACATCTAGAAATAAATAACCCGGAATATTTACGACAATTTCAAGTCGATTTAAAAGATCGAACCTATCAATTCTGGCAAAGAAATTCATTGGCCATTGATTTATACGATTATAAAATTATGGTTGAAAAGTTAAATTATATACATGCCAACCGGTAAAAGCTAACTTGTGTAAAGAGCTAGTTGATTACAGGTTTTCTTCAGCCAAATTTTATGAAGAATTAGGTGATGAATTCAATTTTTTGACTAGATTCGATTTTTAGCCTATTGGGATATGATAATGTTTTCTATGTCTTTGTAAGTTTTTTGTTGGTGTTTCCCACTAGCCATTGTTGGTGTTTTTCACCAACAATGCACATCCTAGTTTACCATTGATTTTGGCCATTGTTGGTGTTCGCTACCAACAATTCATAACCATAACTTACCATTGATTTTCATTCTGCTATTGTTGGCCCATACCTGACTTCTTTCGTCAGTTAGATCACTAGACAGGTTGGATCTTTGTTGGTGAAAAACACCAACAATGGCATTAGTTAGATCGCTAGGCAGGTTGGACCCTTGTTGGTGAAAAACACCAACAAGGCCATCAAAAATAAATGCTTATCTTTAGGAGCGTTTCCTTCGATTATCAGACCCTGTTATAATAGTAATAATCATTTTGTTATCAGGAAATTGTTCCAAAACAATCTTGATGAAAACTGTCAGAGGAATGGCCATTATTAAACCGGGAACACCCCAAATATATCCCCAAAGCATTAGCATTACCAAAATTGTAATCACATTAATAGAAAAGGATTTTCCCATAAAAATTGGTTCCAGAATACCTCCAAATAAAACTTGAACTGCAGTAATAGTAAGAATAAAAAAGAAAAGTATGCTGGTTGGGTCAAGTTCAACAAAAGCAAACAAAGACAACAGGATCACTGTTACAACTGAACCCACCATTTGTACAAAATTGATGACAAAGGCAAACAAGCCCCAAAAAATCGGGAAACTAACATCAAAAAAGAAACAGGCAAGCCCAATACCAATACCGGTAAATAAACTTACAATGAATTTTACTTTTATAAAATTAACTAAATCCTTCTCGATTTTTCTAAAGACTTTTACTGAGGCGTGCTTTTTTTTAAAAATTGTTGTGTTCAGGACCTTCTCAAAATTTATTGATTCCGCCAACCATAGAACAACAAAAAAAACCGTCATTAAGGTTATGGTTATAGAATCACTGATAAAATTAAAGACATAACCAAAGTTGTTAACAACCTGATCTCTTTGTAAAAAATGAACTAAAAAATTGCCTCCTTGCACATATTCAACACCAAAAAACCCCTCAATGGAGAAAAGTAATTCCCCTAATTTTTCCCTCGCCTTATCAAAAAAAGCATTGTCAGCACCAAGCATTTCCCTAGAGCTAAGTTTAATTAGTTGACCCACAATTTTCAGGAACCCGGCAATTATTAAAATGATCAGAGAAATACTGATCCAGTTGGGTACTTTTCGTTTACCAAGCCATCGCATTAGAGGTAAAAACAATAAGGCGATAAACATAGATAGGATTAGTGGAATAAAAATAAAAGACAAAGTCTTCAGCAAATAAAAGATAAGAGGAATGACAATGATCAATAAGAGTATATTAGTTGTTCTTCTTTCGTTCATATCAAATATAATTATATGCTATCTCAATTGATTTAGGCTAATTTATTAGTATAGATCTTGCCTTAAAAATACGTTTAATTCGTTTATTTAGCTTTAAGGAGATTATTTTTTTTATTAATATCTGCCATATCCTGTAATGGATCAATTATCACCGATTTAACCATTTTGGATGTTGAAAAACTATATATCGGCTGTACCCAAGGCCATGCATCCAATACCGTGGCTTTCGTTGGCTTGTGATCATACATCATTCTTAATGGAATATTGAAATTTTCTTTGGTCCCGTCCACATAAGTAACCGTTAAATCAATTGGCATGGGCATCGCCCCTATATTCTCCAATTGAATTTCTCTGCCATCAATGGATTTAACACTGTAATCTATTGTATTTGTTGTTTGCGTCCAATAATTCAAATACCAATCCAATTCAATTCCCGATACAATTTCTGCTGTTCTTTTAATATCATTAGGAACAGGATGTTTGAATTCAAAATCCTGAAAATATTTTTTAATTGTCTTTCTGAGATTTTCCTTGCCAATAACATATCCCAATTGCGCTAAAAAAACTTCCCCCTTATAATAAGCAGAAATCCCATAAGCAAAATTTGAATTAAACCGATCTGCATGCATCGACAGAGGATCCTCAAATCCGGATTGCACCAAATAATAATATCTTTTATATCCACCAGCACTTGGATTTACTTTCTTTTGATCCATCACTTCGTTCATAGCCAAATGTGAAATATAGGATGTAAAACCTTCATCCATCCAGGAATGTTTAGTTTCATTGGAAGCCAATAAAAACTGAAACCAGGTATGTGCAAATTCATGTGCTGTTACGCTGACCAGACCGTTAAAATTTTTACCACCGGTAATTAAGGTACACATAGCGTACTCCATACCTCCATCACCTCCTTGTATCACTGAGTACTGCTTATAAGGATATTGTCCAATGTGCTTGTTATAATAGGCTAAGATCTCGGCCGTTTTTGGTTGCAATTCTTTCCAGTTCTTATTAGTTTCCGGATTGTCCTTATAGAAAAAATGTAAGGTCACATTATTCTCTGCAATAATTTTATCATGAATGTATTTATCATCTGCAGCCCAGGCAAAATCGTGCACATTAGGTGCCTTAAAATGCCAGGATAATTTTTTACCATTTTTAACCTTTAGCTTTTTAGATGGATCTTTATATCCATGACCGATCTCTTGTGGGTTCTGCAAGTATCCCGTTCCTCCAATGGTATAATTTTTGTCTATGTGAATCGTTACATCATAGTCGCCCCAAACACCGTGAAACTCTCTTAAAATATATGCGTTGGCATGCCATCCTTCAAAATCATATTCCACTAATTTTGGATACCATTGGGTCATTGAAAGTGCTATTCCTTCTTTATTATTCCTGCCTGAACGTCTAATTTGGTTTGGAACCTGGGCCTCAAATTCCATTTCAAAAATTGCTTTTTCTCCAGATTGGATGACGGTATTGAGATCAACTTTCAAAATTGTGCCAATGACCTTAAATTTTACAGGTTTACCATTTTGCTTTAGAGTTATAATCTTTTGATAGCCATACTCGTTAGTCTTTAATTTGGATATTCTTGATTCATAAATAGGGTTCCTCATTAGTACCAATATTATTAACCATTCTTTTATCCGGATCCGGCATATTCTTTAACCGAATATCCATTTCGCTTCCCGGCTGAAAAGCATTAAAAAAAAGATGATAAAATACTTTATCCAGACTATCCGGAGAATTATTAGTGTAAACTATTTTTTGCTTTCCCTTGTATTGATAAGTCTTAACATCCATATCAATATCCATGGTATAATCAACATGTTGTTGCCAATAAGATGTGTTCTGGGCAGAAATGGTATAAACAATAAATAAGTAAAACAGGATAATGATTTTTTTCATCTTTGAAATTTAATTGGTTAAAATAAACTACCTCTACGCAAGCCTTCCTTCGGGTTTATCTGCCGGAGGCATGGAGGCAGGCATACGAGGTGTTAAATTGAGTTTGCGAGGCAAACATCCAAAATTCCTATCCGCCAAAGGCGGATTAAAAAAACAGCCTGTTAAATATATTCTGCCGAATACTATAACACAGACTGTCTATTTATATTGGAATAAGAGTTATTTACCTTTTACCATACTGTCAGCCATTTTTAAGGCATTGTAAGCATTTACAATTCTACCCGAAACGGATAAATCACTAAAAGGAGCTTTTTTACCTTCTCCTCCCGGTATTTTAACTTCGAGATCAACTTTCGTTCCAGAGTTCATTAAAATATGTTTTACCTGACTTGCAGATAATTGTGGATAATAGGATCTCACTAAAGCTGCCACACCTGCAACTTCCGGAGCTGCCATGGAAGTTCCTTGTGTTGATTTATATTCATTTTTTGGAATCGTAGAATAAATTTCTAAGCCCGGAGAGAATAGATCAACATTCGATTTTCCGTAATTTGAAAAAGTGGCAATCAAATCCTCATCATAATGACGTGTTATTGCCCCGATGGAAATGTAATTATCCGCTATCTCCGTTATTTTATCCGGTGAATCTGTTGGGAAATTATCACTTTTATCTATGTTTTTATGATCATTTCCAGAAGCGTGAACTAGTAAAACATCTTTGCTTGCAGCATATTTGATCGCTTCATAAACCCATTCCGCATTTGGTGAGTAGCTCTTACCAAAACTCATATTAATAACCTTTGCTCCATTATCAACCGCATATCGAATGGCCAATGCTACGTCTTTATCATATTCATCACCATCCGGGACAGTTCTCACAGTTAACAATTTTACATTTTTTGCCACTCCATTCATACCTGTACCGTTATCCCTTGTTGCCAAAATGATACCTGAAACATGAGTTCCATGCATCTCGTCGTCTACAGACCCAATAGTAAAAGCATTTCCATAAGGAACATCAGTAATATCATAGGCGTCATCTCCGGTTGGTGCCCTACCATCAAAATCAAGATTGTACATAACATTTACCTGACTACCGAAATGATCAATCCCTTCGTCCAATTGTTTAGAAACATCTTGTACATTACCACCGGACGAAACAACTCTCATCAAAAATGCATTTTGATCTTCTTCCTGTAAAGTATTCAGATCTTCAATGGTATACTCCTCTTTGTTTAATTTTTCTCTTGCAACTGCATCTCCATCTAATAACATTTTCTTAAGCTTTTTATAGTAAGCATAATCTCCTTCCGCTTTCTCAACACGCTTTTCAAAATCCTTTTTTACTTTTTGATAATACGCATATTCCTCTTTATCTTTATCTGAGATCTGATCCTCTGATTTATCTCCATATTTGGCCTTCAATTTTTTGTAAATTCTTGTAACTTCCAGCTGTTCAGGGGTTGCAGCCCACTCAGCACCACCTAAAAAGTTCCAGCCATGAATATCATCAACATAGCCATTTTTATCGTCGTCAATACCATTACCAGCTATTTCATCACTATTGACCCAAACATTATCTTTAAGATCTTCATGCTCAATGTCAATACCAGAATCAATTACACCAACGATTACCGTCGTGCCTTTTTTATCAGCAACAAATTGATACGCTTCTTCCAAGCTCATTCCGGGAATAGAATCCGTTGAAAGATCATCATGAGGCCATTTTCTTATTTCATCTTCTGTCATTGTCCCCTTCTTTGCCGGAATGTTCACTGCGGTCGCAGAACCTTCTGGTACAGCAATACTATGAACTGATTTGGTCGAGCTACAACTTGCAATTACAAGGGCTATACCTAATCCTAATACTAATTTTTTAATCATCATTTTTATTTATTTTAGTTTATTATAAATATTTGAGTTACTAATTAAAAATCTCTTTAAATTTAAATGTCTGATCGAGTCTTACACCCTTCTCTGTATGTTTCACGGTGCATATTTCGTTTTTTGCATCGTGTTCCAAAAAAAGGTAGTATCCATTGTCTGCGGCCTTATTTAGAAAATTTGCTTTCTCCTCTAAGGTCAATAGAGGTCTCGTGTCATAACCCATAACATACGCAAGAGGTATGTGACCAACAGTTGGCAGCAGATCAGCCATAAAAACAAGAGTCTTTCCCTCATATTGAATATGTGGTATCATTTGTTTTTCTGTATGTCCATCGGCAAATAAAATATCAAAACCCAACTCAGAATTGGATACGAAAGTTTGTTCTTTCTGAACTATAAAATTTAATTGACCGCTTTCTTCAATCGGATTGATATTCTCCTTCAAAAAGGATGCTCGCTCTCTGGCATTTGGATGGGTGGCCCAATTCCAATGATTTTCATTGCTCCAAAACACAGCGTTTTTAAAAGCTGGTTCGTACTCTGTTTTATCCTTATTCCATTGAATACTCCCACCACAATGATCAAAATGCAAATGCGTCAAAAAAACATCTGTTATGTCATCCTTATGAAATCCTAATTTTGAAAGAGATTTCTCAAGATCATTTTCTCCGAATGGAAAATAATAACTAAAAAATTTATCGGATTGTTTTTTGCCGGTTCCGTTATCGATCAAAATTAACCGCTTCCCATCTTCAATCAGCATACAACGCAAGGCCATATCGATCAAATTATTATTATCACAGGGGTTTGTTTTCTGCCAAAGTACTTTTGGAACAACACCAAACATAGCTCCTCCATCTAATTTAAAATTTCCGGCATCAATTGGGTAAATCTGCATAGCTGTTTGATAGAACGTACAAATATCTGAAAATTAGTTTTATTTTTTGTTAAAGAAAACAAAAAAACAAATTTTCAATTTCCTTTCTGACAATGAATTAAATATGGAGATAAAAAAATTTAGAGAAAATTTGTATACTCAGGGAGTAATTTGAGGCGTCGAGCGGATTCGAACCGCTGTAGGAGCTTTTGCAGAGCCCAGCCTAGCCACTCGGCCACAACGCCTAAAAATCAGAATGCAAATTTACATAAATTAACAATCTATCCAACAAAAAAAGAATATTTCATCCAAGCTTCGAATATTTGTACATTGTTACGAGTCCCTATTTTTAGACATTGTAATCGTAACCATCTCCACATTTCCTCCAATCGGTGGATTTAATTTTGAAACTTCCACTCTTACTTTGTTTACTAAAGGAATTTCCAATAATATTCTATCTAAAATTTTATCAGCCACAGTCTCTAATAATTTAGTGCGAATGGCCATTTCTTCTTTTACAATTTTATTCAGATGGACATAATCTACAGTATCATGTAATGAATCTGTTCCGGAAGATTTTTTTAAATTTGCTTTTACAGTCAGATCTACCCTATAGTCAGAACCTATTTTACCTTCCTCTACCAAACAACCATGGTAAGCATAAACACGAATATTTTTAACCCTGATGGTTCCCATGTTAAACTAATTAATTGTCTTTCCTATAATTTGCATCCTTTGGATACTTACTCATAAATTCACCCACTTTATCCACCATTTCTATGCTACCACAGAAAAAAGGAACTCTCTGGTGTAACTCCCTTGGTTTTATATTTAATATTCTTTGATATCCATCACTTGCCTTACCTCCGGCCTGTTCGGCCAAAAAAGCAATGGGATTACACTCATAAAGTAAACGCAATTTTCCTTGTGGAGCCTTAGTACTTGTCGGATAAATATATATCCCTCCTTTAATCATATTCCTATGAAAATCGGAAACTAAAGACCCAATATATCTGGAGGTATATGGACGATCTTCTTCTTCTTCCTGACAATACTTTAAATAATCCTTTACTCCTCTAGGAAAATGAATATAATTACCTTCATTGATAGAATAAATTTTCCCATTTTCAGGAAATGTCATATTAGGATGTGATAAATAATAAGTGCCGATTGCAGGATTTAAAGTAAAACCATTTACACCATGCCCTGTGGTATAAACCAACAGAGTTGAAGTACCATATACCACATATCCCGCCGCGACTTGAAGATTTCCGGGTTGTAAAAAGTCTTCTTCCGATACCGGTGTTCCTATGGGTGTAACTCTTCTATATATTGAAAAAATTGTTCCTACCGATACATTCACATCAATATTAGATGACCCGTCCAAAGGATCAATTAAAACTATATATTTATTATCATGAGATTTGTTCTTACCTTCAATAATAACAAAATTATCCTCTTCCTCACTTGCAATACCACAAACTATCTGGCGATTTACCAAGGTCCGCATAAAAACTTCATTGGCATAAACATCCAGTTTTTGTTGATCCTCTCCCTGAATATTCGTCTCTCCGGCCGTGCCAAGAATATCAACCAATCCAGCTTTGTTTACTTCATGATTCACCACTTTTGAAGCCAATTTTATAGAACTTATGAGGCTTGATAATTCTCCCGAAGAATATTGAAAATCTTTTTGATTGTCTATGATATATTCACCCAGGGTAGTATGATTTTTCATCGATTTGAGTTTAGATTGGTAGTTAGCTTTATAAACCAAAGATATTTTAAATTCAATAATAAATATGACTAAATTTGACAAAAATTAAACGTGATCCACGAAATGAACATTCGAGAAGCAAATCCGTCAGATATGCCATCTGTTTTGAGATTAATAAAAGAGTTGGCCAAATTTGAAAATGAGCCGGAAGCCGTAGAAGTAACCGTCGATAACTTGATCAATAATGGATTTAAGAAAAATCCTGCTTTTATAGCATATGTTGCTGAGATAGAGGATAGAATAGTAGGAATGGCGTTATTCTACGAAAGGTATTCTACCTGGAAGGGTAATGCAATTCACTTGGAAGACCTAATTGTAGAGGAGAAATTCAGAGGGAATGGTATTGGAAATGCATTGTATACAGAAGTCTTAAAATATGCCTATGAATTCGATTTCAAGCGTGTTGCATGGGAAGTACTAGATTGGAATACTCCCGCGATTAACTTTTACAAGAGTACTGGAGCAAAGGTTTTAAAGGAATGGAGGGTTGTGCACATGGATGAAAGATCATTATTTCAATTTACACAAAATATAAATCAAAATAATTAATTTTATTTTTCATTCAAATCAGTACCATGAAAATTTATAAGTTCGGGGGAGCATCAGTAAAAGATGCTGATGGGGTTAAAAATCTTCTGAAAGTATTGAACGAAGTGGGTTATGATGAAACATTGATCATCATTTCAGCCATGGGAAAAATGACAAATGCTTTCGAAAAAATTGCTTCTTCCTATTATAATAAAAACGAAGAATTCCCCATTTATTTAAAAACCGCCATCTCGTTTCATAAAGAAATTATTGAGTTTTTATTTCAAGGTTCAAAGACTAAAATATTAGCTGAAATCGATCTAATTTTTGATGATCTTTTATTTTTTACAAAAAATAATACTGTTAAAGATTACAATTATATTTATGATCAGATCGTGAGCAAAGCAGAATTAATATCTACTAAAATTTGTAGTTATTATCTCTCTGAAAATGGGATTTTAAATACCTGGCTGGATGTTAGGGAATTCATTAAAACAAACAGCGATTTCAGAAGAGCCGAAGTGGACTGGAAGAAAACCTCCGAACTAATAATGAAAAATGTCTCCGTCTCTACCTTGAATATAACGCAAGGATTTATAGCATCTGATCATAAAAACAATACCACAACTCTAGGTAGGGAAGGATCGGATTATACAGCAGGAATTTTTGCTTATTGCCTGGATGCTGAAAAAACAATTATTTTTAAAGATGTTGCCGGGGTATTGAATGCGGATCCCAGAAACTTTGAAGATACCACTTTGTTAAATCAAATTTCTTACAGAGAGGCTATTGAAATGGCATTTTATGGAGCCAGCGTTATTCATCCAAAGACGCTGCAACCCCTTCAAAGAAAAGAAATTCCATTATTTGTCAAATCATTTAAAAATCCAAAGAATACCGGTACTGTAGTTTGTAGAGGAGCGAATTTGGTCCCAAAAACACCTTGTTTTATTGTAAAGAAAAATCAAATACTCTTGTCAATTTCAGCTAAGGATTTTTCTTTTATAATGGAAGATGATATTAGCGAGATATTCGATTTCTTTCATCAATACAAGCTGAAAGTTAATCTGATACAAAATTCAGCGATTAGCTTTTCTGTTTGTCTTGAAGATAATTTCAACGCATTCAATAAATTATATGAAAAACTAAAATTAAATTACCTTTGTCTATACAATAAAAATGTTTCTCTTTTTACGATTAGACACTTTACTAAAGCTTCCATTTTGAAAATAGAGAAAAATAAAGAAGTTTTAGTAAAACAGTTAAGCAGAGAAACTGTTCAATTAGTTGTAAAAAATTGAATAAGCTTTTATGAGTTTAGTAAGTTCTAAAGAAATAGCAAGTATTCTTCACCTTGAGAAATATGGTTTTTTAGGAATCTCATTGAGTTGGATATTACTAAAAACTTTGCGAATTACTAAATTGAATAAAATATACAATAAGCATAAAAACAAAAGTGATATTGAGTTTTTAGATGCTATTATAAAAGAAATAAAAATAGAATTTCAAATTCCCGAAGAAGATCTAAATAGGATCCCCATAGACGGCTCTTTTATAACTATTTCAAATCATCCGCTAGGTGGTATAGATGGTATATTATTATTAAAATTAATTGTTGAAAAAAGACCGGATTTTAAAATAATTGCAAATTTTTTATTGCAGAGGATTGAGCCGTTAAAAAAATATGTGATGCCTGTCAATCCTTTTGAAAACAGAAAAGAAGTGCGATCAAGTATGAGTGGTTTAAAAAGGGCTCTACTTCATTTGCAAAACGGAAATCCTCTGGGGATTTTTCCAGCGGGTGAAGTATCAACTTATAAAGATGGGAAATTAGTTGTGGACAAGCCTTGGGAGGCAGGGGCGATAAAATTGATAAAAAAAGCAAATGTACCGGTTATTCCAATATATTTTCATGCTAAAAACAGCAGGTTGTTCTACTTTTTATCGAGTATGAGTGATACACTGAGAACTGCTAAATTACCTTCTGAGTTTTTGTCTCAAAAAAATAGAATAATTAAAGTTAGAATAGGTAAGCCAATATCTGTTAAAGAACAAAATAACTATGAAAATTTAAGTGATTTGCAAAATTTTATTCGTAAAAAAACTTATATGTTGGCAAATCCATTTGAAAAAACTAATAATGTATTGAGAACCTCAGCGTTAAAATTTTCTAAAGCTCCCAAAAATATTATAGCGGCAATTTCTTTAGAAAAAATAGAAAATGAAATTGATGTATTAAATAACAATAATTCATGCTTGTTAAGCAGCAAGAACTATAAAGTGTATTTGGTGGATAGTAAATACATCAAAAATATTTTATTAGAAATTGGAAGATTGCGAGAAATTACTTTTCGTGAAATTGGAGAAGGAACAAATAATGAATATGATTTAGACAAATACGACGATTTCTATAAGCATATGTTTTTATGGGATGACAGTGCTAAAAAAGTAGTAGGGGCCTATAGAATGGGATTAGGGAAAATGATCTTTAAAAAATATGGTATAGAAGGCTTTTATTTAAATGAACTATTCAAAATTGAACCCGAGTTACATTCTATGATGAAGGCAACAATAGAAATGGGCAGGGCATTTATAATAAAAGACTATCAGCAAAAACCAATGCCGCTATTTTTATTATGGAAAGGCATTGTTCATGTAACTCTGAGATATCCTCAGCACAAATATTTAATGGGAGGAGTAAGTATAAGTAATAAATTTTCTAACTTTTCGAAATCCCTTATGATAGAATTTATGAAATCTAACTATTACGATCCATATATCGCTCAATTTGTTAGGCCTAAAAAGGAATACAAAGTAAAACTGAATGACGTTGATAAAGATTTTGTATTTGATACGACCAAAGCTGATGTAAATAAATTTGATAAGATTATTGATGAACTGGAACCAGGAAAATTGCGCTTGCCGGTTTTATTGAAAAAATATATAAAGCAAAATGCTAAATTAGTAGCTTTTAATGTTGATCCAAAATTTAATAACGCTGTTGATGGATTAATGTATCTTCGTATTGCCGATTTACCGGACAGTACTGTAAAACCAGTTCTGGAGGAATATCTGGAAGAGTTAGAGAAAAATTTAACCGTGAATAAATCTTTTATATAATGAATAAGAAACCTAAAATCGCTGTTATTGGGGGGGGAAGTTGGGCAACTGCCATTGTAAAAATGTTATCAGAGAACCTTGACGAGATAGGCTGGTATATGCGTAGTGTTTATATAGTTGAACACATTAAATTAAATAAACACAATCCAAATTATTTGAGTTCTGCGGAGCTTCACCCTGAAAAATTATTCTTTTCACATGACATTAATGAGATTGTGGATTATGCTGATTATCTCATATTTGTTGTGCCATCCCCATTTTTAAAGGCCGAATTAGATAAAATCAATGTCCCACTTAATGGAAAAGTGATCTTTTCCGCCATTAAAGGAATAATTCCGGAATCAGGGTTAATTGTTGGAGAGCACTTCCATGAAAAATTACAGATCCCATTTGAAAATATTGGAGTTATTACCGGTCCATGTCATGCGGAAGAAGTTGCAATGGAAAGATTATCCTATTTAACTATTGCCTGTCAGGATCAGGAGAAGGCGATATGTTTGGCCGGTCTCTTAGCGAGCAGATATATAAAAACTAAAATTTCGGATGATATTATCGGTACGGAGTATGCGGCCATGTTAAAAAATATTTTTGCCATAGCTGCCGGAATTGCTCATGGCTTAGGTTATGGAGATAATTTTCAATCCGTTTTGATGTCCAATTCAATTCGAGAAATGAAAAGGTTTATTAAAAAAGTACATGAAATGAAAAGAAACATCAACAACTCTGCATATTTAGGAGATCTGTTGGTTACAGGATATTCTACATTTAGTAGAAACAGAATGTTTGGAAATATGATAGGAAAAGGATATACCGTGAAATCGGCAATGCTTGAAATGAGCATGGTTGCAGAAGGATATTACGCCACAAAAAGTGCCTTCCTGATCAATCAGAAAAACGAGGCTAAAACTCCAATTATCGATACTGTTTATGCCATTTTATATCAAAAAAAAGACGCTAAAATAGAGTTTCACAAATTAACCGATCTGATAGATTAGTTTTAATGTCCATTAACTTACCGTTAGTATCAAATCATCAGCATTTACTATTTCACCCGATTTTAAATGAATCTTTTCAATTGTAAAATCTGTCGGAGCTGTTATAGTAGTTTCCATTTTCATGGCTTCTATTATAAACAATGGTTTATTCCTCTTAATTTTTTCACCTTTCGCAACAAATATTTGTGATAATAAGCCTTGCAATGGAGCACCTATCTGTTTATCATTATCAGGGTCAATTTTCTTATTTTCATGCCTTTCAATATTAAGCGATTGATCTAATATCTGAATATTTCGCGATTGTCCGTTTACTTTAAAAAATACGGTTCTATAACCATCAGAATTAGGCTTGTTGATAGAAAGTAATTCAATATTAATGACTTTACCTGTATCAATTTGAATCATTATTTCTTCTCCCTCTTTCAATCCATAAAAGAAATTTTTAGTTGGAATTCGAGTGATATTGCCATATTCTAAATAATGCTCATGAGCTTCATCCCAGACTTTTGGGTATAACTTGTATGATAAGAATTCAGTGAATTCCAATTCCTGAGGGCGACCTTTTTGGTATTTGGCTTTAAATGAATTGAACTCCTTATCAAAATCTACAGGTTCTAAATGTGCATTTGGCCTGTTGGTATAAGGTTTTTCGTTTCTTAATATTATTTTTTGCAATTTCTTTGGAAAACCTCCAACGGGTTGCCCCAGATCGCCCCTGAAAAAACTTATTACCGATTCCGGAAACGAAATGTTTTCCCCCTTTTCCAGTACATCGCTAATTGTTAAATTATTGCTTACCAAATACAAGGCCATATCACCAACTACTTTTGAACTTGGTGTTACCTTAATAACATTACCAAATAATTCATTTACATCACTATACATTTTAGTAATCTCATGAAATCGATCACCTAAACCTAAAGATTGTGCCTGAGGTTTCAGATTGGAATATTGTCCCCCTGGAATTTCATGCATATACACTTCACCTGTACCCGCCCTTAATCCCGATTCAAACGGATAATAATATTCTCGAACTCCTTCCCAATAATTGGAATATTCAAACATAGAATTTGTGTTCATTGGATTGTTTCGTTCATGATACTTCAACATCTCAACGATAGAATTGAAATTAGGTTGTGAAGTTAATCCGGATAATCCGCCAAGAGCAACATCAATAACATCTACCCCCGCTTCAACAGCTTTCAAATAGGTAGCTGCTTGAATTGACGAGGTGTCATGCGTATGCAAATGTATAGGAATATTTATTTCAGATTTTAAAGCAGTAATCAATTCCGTTGCTGCGTAAGGTTTTAAAAGACCCGCCATGTCTTTTATGGCCAATATATGGGCTCCGGCATTTTCAATATCTTTTGCCAGTTGTAAATAATATTCTAAGGTATATTTGGTATTATTTGGGTCGAGTAGATCACCCGTATAACTAATTGCTCCTTCTGCCAGACCATTCGTTCTTTTTCGTACATATTCTATTGCCGGACCAATGGATTGCATCCAATTCAGTGAATCAAATATTCTAAATATGTCTACTCCTGTTTCCCAGGCTTTTTCTACAAATGATTCGATAAGGTTATCCGGGTAAGCAGCATAACCAACACCATTTGAACCTCTTAAGAGCATTTGTAATAGAATATTTGGCATTGCCTCACGCAACAGATTTAATCTACCCCATGGATTTTCATGTAAAAACCGCATACAAACGTCAAATGTTGCACCTCCCCATACTTCCATGCTAAAAATATCAGGATTATTTTTGGAGTATCCTTCTGCCACTTTCAACATATCCAAAGTTCGCATTCGAGTAGCTAAAAGACTTTGATGAGCATCACGCATGGTAGTATCTGTATAATGAATTTTCTTTTCATCTTTAAGCCAGACACTAAACTTTTCAGGTCCGAATTCCGTGAGTAGATCTTTTGTCCCTCTTGGGTGTTTTGCATAAATGTCCCAGGAAGGAATAATTGGGTTCGGAAATATTTTATTTGGATTGAAGTCTTTTATATTTGGATTTCCGTTGATGGTAATATTAGCCAAATATTTTACAATTTTACTTGCTCTGTCTCTGGATATTTTAAATTTGAATAATTCAGGTGTGTCAGCTATAAAATTGACAGTCACTTTTCCAACCTGAAGAGAAGGATGTCTTAATAAATTTTGTAAAAACGGAATATTAGTTTTTACGCCTCTAATTCTAAATTCACTTAAAGTTCTGATCATTTTTCGAATAGAACCATCTAATGTTCTGCTGTGAGCCGAAACTTTTACCAACAAAGAATCAAAGAAAGGAGACACTTTTACACCCTGATACAAACTTCCGGCATCTAATCTAATTCCAAAACCTGAAGCACTTCTGTAAGTGGTAATTGTACCGTAATCAGGCTTAAAATCATTGGATGGGTCTTCTGTGGTTATTCTACATTGTATGGCAAATCCACTAATCGTTATACTGTCCTGATCGTGAATTTTTATCTGTCTGTCATTTAGTTTATATCCACCGGCAACAAAAAGCTGGGTCTTTACCAGATCTATATTGGTAATCATTTCAGTAACAGTGTGTTCAACTTGTATTCTTGGATTTACTTCAATAAAATAAATACTATCATCATGATCAACTAAGAATTCAACTGTGCCAATATTATTATAGTTGACGGCTTTAGCTATGGTTATTGCATATTGAAAAAGTTTCTGCCGAATACTATCGCTAATTCCATAGGAAGGAGCAATTTCAACTACTTTTTGATAACGGCGTTGTACAGAGCAATCTCTTTCATACAGATGCACTAAATTACCATGATTATCTGCTGCAATTTGCACTTCAATATGTTTCGGGTTTTCAATATACTTTTCTAAAAAAACAGTGTCATCACCAAAGGCATTCAGGGCTTCACGTTTACTTTCCGGATAGGACTGCTCAAGATCCTCAATATTTCTTATCACCCGCATTCCTCTTCCGCCACCTCCTGAAGCAGCTTTTAACATAACAGGAAAGCCTATTTGTACGGCTTCTTTTATTGCAATTTGTACACTGCTAAGATCCTTTTTATTGCTTTGAATAATTGGAATGCCATTTTCTACCGCAACTCTTTTGGCTTTTATTTTATCTCCCAGTTCCGCCAAAACTTCAGGGTCCGGACCTATAAAAATGATGTCATTATCTTTACATTTTCTTGCGAATTCTTCATTCTCACTCAAAAATCCATAGCCGGGATGAATGGCATCTACTTTTTTCTCTTTGGCAATTTTGATAATTGCCTGAATATTTAAATAGGGTTTTAATGGCTGATCATCTGTACCTATTTGGTAGGATTCATCACTTTTAAAACGATGCAATGAATACCGATCCTCAAAAGTATAGATACCTACTGTTTTGATATTGATCTCACTACATGCTCTAAAAATTCTAATCGCAATTTCACCGCGATTGGCAACAAGTACTTTCTTGATATTCATTTTACAAGTCTATTAGTTGATTGCTTTGCTAAAGTTAGAAAACTAATAGATCTATTCAAAGTGACTTGTCGTAAAAATTATATTGGTTAGTGACTTTTGACCACATCCCTCTCCTACGTCGAGTACTCCTCCTTTTTATTAAGGAGGAGAATTAGTTATAAGTTTTAATGCTTGATCATTGGAGGAAGTCCCCTTTTTTTTCAAGGTGGGGTTAGGAGTGTGTTCATGATTTATATTTCAAATTTTAAACTTGTTTAGTTGAATTTCGAACAAGCTTGCCTGCGGTAGGCAGGGAACAAGGAATGTCGATTTTGGAAGAAATGTACGTCCCTGATTAATGTTGATTGGTGTTAGGTATTCAACTACGTGAAACAGATGGCTTTATTGGCAAATGGATACCTTTAGGTTATTATCTTTTCAACTCCCCAATAAAGAAATTTCTTGAAACGAACTACCCCCAACGAAGAACCTGGTGCAGTTCTTTAAAAATAGATGAGGCTGGACCCTATTTTAATGTCCCATTTTAAGAAATTTGATTTCAATAGTATTCGATCAATCCGCTGTGACCGGATGCAGCCATTTCTTAGCAATCTCTATTTTAATTCCCTTACGACTCGCAAAATCTATAATTTGATCCTCAGTTATCTTACCAAGACCAAAATACTTTGCCTCCTTATTAGCAAAATAATACCCGGATACAGCTGCTGCAGGCCACATGGCCATACTTTCAGTAAGAGTAACACCTATAATTTTTTCCACATCCAGCAATTTCCAGATTGTTTCTTTTTCTAAATGATCCGGACAAGCAGGATATCCGGGAGCAGGTCTAATTCCTTTATAAGTTTCTTTAATTAATTCGTCATTTGATAAATCTTCCTCAATAGCATACCCCCAATGTTTGCTGCGTACTTTTTTGTGCAAATATTCCGCAAAGGCCTCAGCAAATCTATCTGCAATTGCTTGAACCATAATAGCGCTATAGTCATCATCCCTGTCTTTATAAATTTCAGCCAGTTCATCTGCTCCAAATATTGCAACACAAAAAGCACCCATATAATCTTGCACACCACTTTCTTTTGGTGCAACAAAATCTGCCAAGGCAATATTTGGCGCTCCTTCCCGCTTTTTTGACTGCTGACGCAAGGTTCTAAATACAGCTATTTCCTTTCCTTTTTTCTGGATTGAAATATCATCATCATTAATGGTATTCGCTTCGAACAAACCAAACAATGCTTTTGGCTTCAGAGATTGATTTGCAATGATGTTATTCATCATTTTCTGTGCATCCCCGTATAAATGAGTGGCCTGTTCTCCAATAACTTTATCCTTTAGTATTTTTGGAAATTTCCCATGTAGATCCCATGACCTAAAAAACGGACTCCAATCAATAAAAGGCAGCAGTTCTTTTAAACTTATTTGTTCTAGTACCTGAACCCCCATTTCTTTTGGCTTTACAATGCCGGTATTACTCCAGTCAATTTTAAATTTTTTCTTCCGTGCTTCTTCTATAGATACAAAGGTTTTTACTTTTCCCCGAGTTAAAAATTTTTCTCGAAAATCATCATAATCTTTTTCAATTTTGCGACATATTGATTCGAAGATTTTTTGTTGAGCAGATCTCCTACTACCGTAACTGCCCTGGAAGCATCGTGTACATATACAACCGCATTTTTATATTCAGGATTTATCTTTACTGCCGTATGTGCTTTTGAAGTGGTTGCTCCACCTATCAATAATGGAATTTCAAAATTCTGACGTTCCATCTCTTTTGCCAAATAAACCATTTCATCGAGTGATGGAGTAATTAAACCTGACAGTCCAATTATATCAACGTTTTCTTCCTTAGCTATCTCGATGATTTTTTCAGGAGGAACCATCACTCCCAGATCTACAATTTCATAATTGTTACACCCTAAAACTACACTTACAATATTTTTACCAATATCATGTACATCTCCCTTTACGGTAGCCATCAATATCTTTCCGAGCCCCCTACCCCTAGCCCCTCCCGTCCCCGAAGGAGAAGCCAGGAGTTGTTCTCTAATTTCTTTTAAAACTTTATCCAAATTCGATAAAACCTCGTCGTTTGTAAATCGAATTACACGATAACCTTCATTTTCTAACCATAGCTCTCTTTCTTGGTCACTAGTCTTATTATCAGGAAGTTGATGTATTAATCCGTCGATCTCAACTATTAGATTCTCTCTTAAACACATAAAATCAACAATAAAATTCCCTATAATATGCTGCCTTCTAAATTTATACCTATCTAATTTTTTACCGCTCAACACATCCCACATTAAGGACTCTGCCTTTGTAGGTTTATTCCTCATTGTTTTTGCATAATCCTTAAGTATTCTATAAAGTACCGGATCTGCAGTTTCCCAGTAGTAGGTCCCCTTTGGGGACTTAGGGGCCATTTTAGCCTCTTCAATAAATGGATTTAAATAAGTTACGGCTTTTTTCATTACCCGAGCAGATTTCACCACCTGAGGTAAAAACATCTTACCGGAGCCAAAAAGATCTCCAACCACATCCATCCCGGTCATTAAAAATCCTTCTATAACTTCAATTGGTTCAGATGCCTGCAATCTGGCTTCTTCTATATCCTCAATAATATAAGTATCTACGCCCTTTACCAGGGCATGAGTTATTCTCTCTTGTAGTGTATTTTCTCTCCAGGATTCATCTATGACCTTTTCCTTTTTAGATCCTTTTACCGTTTCTGCAAAATCCAACAGTCTTTCTGTAGCATCAGCCCGTCTATCTAAAATAACATCCTCAACATGTTCTAACAGATCTTTTGGAATATCGTCATAAACCTCTAACATTGCAGGATTTACAATTCCTATATTCATTCCGGCCTGAATGGCGTGGTATAGAAAAACGGAGTGCATGGCTTCACGTACGTTGTTATTTCCTCTAAATGAAAAAGATACATTGCTCACTCCTCCACTAACACTCACATTAGATAAATTTTTTCTTACCCAGCGCGTAGCTTCAATAAAATCAATTGCATTTTTTCGGTGCTCTTCCATTCCTGTTGCTACAGGAAATATATTCAGATCAAAAATGATGTCCTCTGAAGGGAAACCGACCTTATCAACCAAAATACGATAAGAGCGATCGGCTATTTCAATGCGTCTTTGATAACTATCCGCCTGGCCAACTTCATCAAATGCCATAACAATCACAGCTGCTCCATAACGATTAATTTGAGTTGCTTGCCAGATAAAATTTTCTTCTCCTTCTTTTAATGAATAGAATTTACAACACATTTTCCTTGCACTACTTGTAATCCTGCTTCAATAATTTCCCATTTCGAGCTATCGATCATAATAGGCACCCTGCAAATATCAGGTTCAGCCGCAATGAGGTTTAAAAACCGAACCATAGATTCTTTCCCATCGATCAAGCCATCATCCATATTAATATCTATGATCTGTGCCCCGCCATCAACCTGATGTCTGGCAATTGCTAAGGCCTCATCAAATTCTTCCTCTTTTATTAAACGTAAAAATTTACGAGATCCTGCAACATTAGTTCGTTCACCAACATTAATAAAATTACTGTTTTCACTTAGGATCAGGGGTTCTAATCCAGAGAGGTGCAGGTACTTTCTATGGTTACTAGTTGTTGGTTCTGGGTTGATGGATTCCATATCTAATTAAGGGTAAACCTGTTTTCTAATTTGTGCTTTTGGTTGATTGTGGTTTGTTTGTGGATGTTTGGTTCCGTGTTTTTGATTTTTGGCTTCATACCTATTTTGTTCTATAATAATTAATGAATCCATTGAGTAATTTTTTACATATAGTTATTTTATTCAACATAATTTCAGTTTTATTTTTAGAAACATAATCCATATCATTTGAAATATAAACCTGAGCTCCTAACTCGTATAAAGAACCCCTGGATATATATAAAAAATGAATGGTTTCTTTCGAGGTTCGCCTTCCGCACCCCTCTGCAATATTTGAAGGGACAGAAACTGCACATCTTCTAATTTGACTGGTTAAACCATAGATCTCTTCTTTTGGAAATGAAGCCGTTAATTCATAGACTAACTTCACCAATTCCCGACTCTCTATCCAAACATTTAAATCTATATACTTCATTTTTTTGTTGTTAGTTGTTGGTTCCATATCTGATTAAAGGTAAACCTGTTTTTCAATTCTTACTGACACTAACAACTCCCATCCACTAACTAAACACTAACAACTCTCAACAAACCACTAGCAACTACCAACAAACCACTAACAACTCCCAACCACCAACTAAACTCCAACAACTATCAACCAAAAACTACCAACTACCAACAACTCCCAACCACCAACTACCAACAATCCACTAACAACTGTCAACTACCAACTAAATGCTAAACATTAACACCAAATCTTCTCGGCTCATATTTCTTTGCGATATCTGCTATTGCTTTTATATGTTCGGGTGTAGTACCACAGCATCCACCGATAATATTTATTAAGTTCTTTTTTAGATATTCTTCTATTTGTTCTGCCATTTCTTCCGGCGACTCCTCATATTCTCCAAATGCATTAGGTAAGCCTGCATTAGGATGAGCAGAGACACCAAATTCCGTTTTAGGTGCAATAGCCTCTAAATGTGGTTGCAATAAATTGGCACCCAAGGCACAATTAAACCCAACCGTGAGCAGTGGGACATGTGAAACCGAGATCAAAAAAGCCTCTGCCGTTTGTCCTGATAATGTTCTTCCGCTGGCGTCTGTAATTGTTCCACTTAACATAATGGGAATATCAATATTTCGCTCTGCTTTAATCTCTTCAATGGCAAATAAGGCCGCCTTGGCATTCAGAGTATCAAACACTGTTTCAACCAATAGCAAATCAACTCCACCATCAATTAAGGCTTCCGCCTGTTCTTTGTATGCTATTCGAAGATCATCAAATGTAACCGCTCTGAAACCCGGGTCATTTACATCTGGAGACATACTTGCAGTTCTGTTTGTCGGCCCCATGGAACCCGCAACAAATCTAGGTTTATCTGGTTCTCTTCTTGTAAAATCATCGGCTGTTTCTCTGGCTATTTTAGCCGACTGAAAATTAAGTTCATAAACAAGATCCTCCATTGATAATCTGCCATTGCTATGGTAGTGGCAGAAAAAGTATTGGTCTCAATTATATCTGCCCCGACCTCCAAAAATTTAGCATGGACTTCCTTAATTGCTTCCGGTTGTGTAATCGATAACAGGTCGTTATTCCCTTGAAGAGGTGTGGGGTAATCTTTAAAACGTTCACCTCTAAAATCTTCTTCAGAAAATTTATAGGCCTGCAACATGGTACCCATCGCTCCATCCAGCACGAGAATTCGTTTTTGTATTTCTTCTTTTATCGTACTCATAATTCTATTGTTTTTCTTAAAACAAGCTAACACTAACCACAAAGGTAAAAGGAAATTTAAAAATCTCTTTGCTATCTATCCTTTGTTTTATATTAATCAAAGGTAGAATGTAGCACCTTCTTTAAGGTTAAAGGGTTGCTAAGGCTTCAATGGGTCTAATCCCTCTGCCTTTCATGATAACATTTCAAACTAAAAATGAACTGCTTTGCAAATAAACGCAATAAATTATTCAAACTATAATTTTAATCGAACAAATCAGAGGACAGATAACGATCCCCTCTGTCGCATATTACGGTTACAATAACGGCATTTTCCAGATTCTCAGCTAATTTAAGCGCACTCGCAACCGCACCACCACTACTCATACCGGCAAACACGCCTTCTTCTTTCGCCAATCGACGAGTCATTACTCTTGCTTCTTCTTCGCTAACTTCAATAACTTGATCCACTTTTGATGGATCGAAAATTTTGGGTAAATACTCCTCCGGCCATTTTCTGATACCGGGAATTTTAGAATTATCTGTAGGCTGTGCACCAACGATCAATATATTGTTATTTTTCTCCTTCAGATAGGTCGAAACCCCCATGATCGTACCTGTTGTACCCATTGCAGAGACAAAATGGGTTATCTCGCCGTTGGTATCCTTCCATATTTCCGGTCCGGTATTATAATAATGCGCCTTCCAATTATCATCGTTTTCAAACTGATTTAGCAAAAAATATCCCTTCTCCCTGTTCATTTTCACCGCCAAATCCCTTGATCCTTCGATACCATCATCGGCCGGGGTCAAGATCACCTCTGCGCCAAAAGCTCGCATCGTTTTTACCCTTTCAACCGTAGAATTCTCCGGCATTATCAAAATCATATTTAATCCTAACAATTTAGCAATAAATGCCAGTGCAATTCCGTATTCCACTTGTTGCTTCCACCAAAGAATCTCCTACCTTAATGTCTCCACGTGATAATGCTTGCTGCATCATGTTTAAAGCTGGTCTGTCCTTTACACTTCCTCCCGGATTATTCCCCTCCAATTTTAAAAAGAGCCTAATTCCTTTTTTAGAGATGATATTATGGACCTCAACTAATGGTGTATTGCCTATTTGGTCAGTTATACTTTTACCCTGAATCATTTAATGTTCTGATTAAACCCGGATTATGAAATGGAATTTTGTAAAACGGGTTAAAGAGGTAAATTTAGTCTATTTTTTATAAAAAAATTACAACGGATGAATTGGATTGGATTTTATTATCCCGTATTTTTTACTGCATTTTCCCTTAAGAGCTCTACCAGTTTGTAAAATGACCTGGTGTCGTTTAAATATTTAATAGCAAAGGATAAAGACGGTCTGTTTTCTTTAATTTGATAGGTCAAATTTGAAAAAGAGGTTTCCAGATCAATTATACCACTCTCAACAAAATAGGAGTCAAAATCTTTAATTATGCCTGCTTGTGTATTGGTTTTTAATCCTTCTGCAATAAGTACTGCCTTTGCGGTATTGACAAGAGCTGTATAAGAATGGTAGATACTATCGGAAAATTTTCCCAATTTAAGTGCTTCTGTAGCATTATCAATTTTTTCCTCACTTTCAAACAATAAAGTAGCAATTAAATCGATCACAACACCGGCACATTCTCCTGTTCCAATCGCTTTTATATAAGATCTTTTGTGACCCCAATCCACAAAATCATCTTCTTTGAGATTGGTAGTATCCGACAATGGTTTTAACAATTCATAGAAATATTTTTCGCCTTGTCTGTCATAATAATCCAGAAAAGATTCTCCTTGAAAACCATTTTGATCAAAATTATTTAATATAAAACGCAAGGCTTCCGGACCTCTTTTGCTGGGAATTTTAATCACTTTGTCTCCAAATCTGCCTTTCCCATTACCAAGAATTCCACCTCCCAAAAGAACTTGTAATGCAGGTGCAACATAATTTCCTGACCTAATGGACATTCCCTGAAAACCAATATGGGCCATATTATGTTGTCCGCATGCATTCATGCAACCACTAATTTTTATGGTAACATCCTTATTATTCACATAGTTGGGATATTCTTTTCTTAGTACGCCCTCCAAAACTCTGGCTATTCCCGTACTGCTTGCTATACCTAAATTACAAGTATCCGTTCCAGGACAGGCCGTAATATCTAGTGTACTGTTATAACCAGTTTCTACAAATTCCAATTTTTGCAATTCAGTAAAGAAAAATGGAATTAAATCTTTTTTTACATTTCTAATTACTATGTTTTGACGCAAGGAAAGTCTTATTTCATTACCGGCATAATTTTTTACTAAATCAGCCAGTATTCTGGCTTTGTCCGTATAAAAATCTCCTAATCTTATCTTTAATCCTATGGCAAACAAGCCTTCTTGTTTTTGCTTAAAAACATTTGTTTCCCTCCAAATATTATAAAGCTCAAGGTTCTCAATAATTACGGAAGGAATTTTAATCTTAGGTAGCTTAACCGGGCTGTCGAATTCACTGGTGTCTATTGCATAAGTTTGATAAGACAATGCTTTTTGCTCTTGTTGCACAAGATCAACAAAAGAATCCAATCCAATTTTTTCAATTAAAAATGTTAATCTGGCTTTTGCCCGTTTAGCACGTTCTCCATATCTATCAAAAACTCTTAAAACACTTTCAATAAACGGAATTATTCTATCCTCCTCCAAAAAATTAAACCCAACAGCGGCATGTCTTGGTTGTGCACCCAATCCTCCTGCTAAAAGAACTTTAAATCCTCTTATAAATACTCCGTCAATTTCTTTTATTTTTGCTATAAAACCAATATCATGTAAAAAACTCAACGCTGTGTCTTCATCCGTCCCTGAAAACGATATTTTAAATTTTCTTCCCATCTCCTGACAAATAGGATTTCTCAGAAAGAATTTGAATGCAGCATCTGCATATGGAGAAACATCAAAAGGTTCCTTAGGGTCAATTCCTGCGGTTTCCGAAGCCGTAATATTTCGAACAGCATTACCACAAGCTTCACGCAAAGTGATATTATCTTTTTCCAATTCGGACCATAACTCAGGAGTTCTGTCCAAACTAACATGGTGAATTTGAATATCCTGGCGGGTTGTAATGTGTAACCTACCTCTAGAGTACTCATCTGAGACATCGGCTATTCTGTGCAATTGTTCCGAAGTCACCCTGCCAAAAGGCAATTTTATCCTTATCATTTGAACGCCGGGTTGACGTTGACCATAAATTCCACGCGCCAGACGAAGAGATCTAAACCTGTCCTCATCAATATTACCTTCATGAAAGAGTTTAATTTTTCGCTCTAAATCCAAAATATCCCTTTCTACAACGGAGTTCTCAATTTCTGTTCTAAAACTTTGCATAATCTATTATTGCAGATGTATTCCGCATTCTCTGTTACTTAATACTTTTGTTGGATCATAATAAGAATTGTTTTTTGGCAAACTGTATGCAAGCAAATACTCTTCTAATTGTTCATCTGTCCAATAGTAAAAAGGGCTTACCTTTAATACACCATCATTATTAACACTTAAAATATCCTTTGATCTTCGATATTCAGTTTGTCTGACTCTTATATTAGTAAACCACAATTCCGGATCGAGTTCCTTAAAAGCCCTTCTAAAAGGTTCTAATTTTACTATTTCTGTAAACTCACTGTGTTTAGGATCGTTTATATCCGGTATGCCTAAAGTAGCATCTGTATATGCAGAAGTTTGAAGAGGGGAATATTTGTGTATATTTAATCCAAACTTCTCAATTAGATTTGCTGAGTGTCTATAGGTGTCAGGTGTGTTATATCCGGTATCACACCATATAACTCTAATATCCCTATCCTTATTAAAAAAAGTATTTAAAAGTACGGCAGAATATATACCAAAACTTGTGGTCACTACTCTATTTTCTGTCAATCCCAGGGCCCAGGTTATTATCTCTTCGGGAGATCTTTCTTTCAATTGATCATTCCAATATGCTATATTAATATTCTTGCTAATCATCTCGTTAAATTTTAACTCCCTTTACCCTATCGGCTTAGTAGATTATTGTGCAAAGATATATTAATATTTTTATATTCCAAGCATTTAGCAAAATTTTATGAAAATGAGTCGCTGTAGGTATCGGATAAAAACTAGGTCAGATCAGCCAGAGTAGTATTTCTGAATATGGCAAGTGTATTGTCTCTTACCTGGATCATGAGCCTATATACGCCACATGATTTTTCATCTTGGCAATCATCACATTTCTCGTAATAATTGAGACTCACACAAGGCACCATCGCAATTGGTCCTTCCAATATCCGAATAATATCTGTCATTGGAACTTCCGAAGCTTTCTTCAACAGATAATAACCTCCTCCCTTACCTTTCTTTGATCCTAAAAACCCTGATTTTCTCAATGTTAGTAAGATGCTTTCCAGAAACTTATGTGGGATATTCTCATTCTTAGAAATGGTGGCTATTTGGACCATTTGACCGCAATCCTGTTTAGCAATATAGGCAAGTGCCTTTAGTCCATATTTAGTTTTCTTAGATATCATAATACTAATATAAGCAATTTTTCATTTTTTTAACATTATAAGTGTGCTTAGTGCCCAATAAATATTCTTACAAAAATTCATTGCTGCTAATTCAAGAAGTGCCATTTGTTTCTAATTATATTATTATCAGGAAATAGCCCTCAAAATAAGTTCTTTGGGTTTCTTCGAATAGTTTATGTCTAGTGCAGATTTACGTCCTTTTTCTGACATTTTTATCCAGGTTTTTTTAATGATATCGACGAGCTTTTTTTCTGAGTACTTTTCGGAAAAATTTTCAAAATAAAATTCTAAGAACACCAAGCAGATTATATCTTCCAATAGCTGGGTATCACTATTTTTTTTAAGCTGCTTTTTTTCAAGTAAAAAAGTCACTTTATTAATTAATTTTTCATCGTATCCTACTTCGCGTAAAATTTCTGATGCTCTTACTGCATGAAATTTTTTTAATTCTCTACGCCAACTCAAATACCCGTTCCTATTCATTTCATAAGATTCTCTGGGAATTTCCCATCGACATATATGTTGGCATCTTACTGCTAACTGAACCGCCTCAGAAGCATTTGGTTCAAATTGGTTAAGCTTATCGGTCATTCTTATGGCATATAACAACTCTTTAGGATAATCTATCCCATTCAATGATTCTGTATTAGGGTCGCTCTTGTTAGCCTCATCAAACAGGTGCACGGCAGTTTTGAATTTTATTTCCACGATAATTTAGATCTTTAGTTCTCAAATCTATTCAGAAAATCCGATATACACAAAGTTGTTTCGCCAAACTTATATGATCCTCATTATTACAAATTTAAAATAGTCATAAATTATTAGCTATTTTTGTCAAATAAATATGGTAAATATGAAAAATCCAAAAGTTATATTGGCAGGAGCTGGTCCGGGTGATATAGGATTAATAACTGTAAAAGGATTTAATGCAATTAAGGATGCTGATGTTATAATGTATGATGCATTGGTAAATAAGGATTTATTAAGTTACGCAAAACCGTCTGCGAAATGTATTTATGTTGGTAAACGATCTAATAAACATAAATTCTCACAAGATGAAATCAATCAAATGTTGGTGGACTATGCCTTGGAGTATGGTACGGTTGTACGCTTAAAAGGAGGAGATCCTTTTGTTTTTGGAAGAGGAGGTGAAGAGGCTGCATTTATTGAAAATCAGGGAATTGAAACTGAGTTTATCCCGGGAGTTAGCAGTGCACTTGCAGTACCTTCAAGCCAGGGAATTCCATTATCGAAGCGCGACATAAGTGAAAGTTTTTGGGTAATTACGGGCACTACTTCTAATGGGAAGATCTCTAAAGACATCGTTCTTGGATCAAAATCAAATGCAACACTCGTAATATTAATGGGACTTCGCAATTTTTCATTAATTATGAATGAAGTTAAAAAATACAGACATAAATATACACCTTTCGCAATCATACAAAATGGAACACTTCCAAATGAAAACATTTTAATAGATACAGTTAATAATTATAAAAATGTAATTGATATTATAGATTATTCTGCTCCGGGAATTATAGTAATTGGTGATGTTATTGCAGAACATCCTGCGTTTTTAGATGAAGAAATTCAACGTGTTTTAGATTTGGCTTTATAGAACTGGCCTTCGAATTTATAGATTCAAAAAAAGAATTTGAATTGTAACCATGTAGTGTTTATACCTTTTGTTGGTGAAAAACACCAATAAAGGTGCGGTTTTAGTTTACACCTTCAGACTTCTCTTTATTTTTTTCTAACTTCAACCCAGGAAATCCGAATACAAAAATTGATTTCAGATTGTTAATTCGATTACCTTACGAACTCAATGTCAGAAAAAAAACAGCCTTTCCGTAATTTAGTATTACTGATTTTAGCCGGTGAGGCCATATTTGTTTTGCCTTTTGTACTTGCCCGGGTTTTCAGACCAACATTTTTAGATGTTTTTGAACTTAACAATCTTGAATTGGGCATCTGCTTTTCAATCTATGGTATCATTGCTATGCTATCCTACCTTTTTGGCGGTGTTATTACAGATATGTTTAAACCGCGAAAACTAATATCCGCTGCATTGATATTAACAGCCTTAGGGGGCTTAGTAATGTCTACCTATCCTTCCTATAATAATATGAAATTACTTTTTGGGTACTGGGGTTTTACTACTATATTCTTATTCTGGGCTGCTTTGATAAAGGCGACGAGAATATGGGGAGGTACAAAAAGACAAGGAATAGCATTTGGGTTTTTAGATGGAGGCAGGGGACTTGTAGCTGCCGGTTTTGGCTCACTGGGTGTTTTAGTTTTTTCAATATTTATAGATGTCGATCCTAACGAGGCGACATTAGAACAAAGAAAATTTGCGTTTCGAAATATAATTCTTGTTACCTCATTTTTGGTAGGATTCATTGGGTTATTGGTGTACTTATTTATGAAAACTGATACAGATCCTCACAAATCGGGCACAAAATCATCTGATAAATTGGGCATTGCTAATTTAAAACTTGTAATACGAATTAAACCTGTTAGGCAATTGATGATCATAATATTATGCGCCTATGTAGGGTATAAAATAACGGACATTTTTTCTTTATATGCAAAGGAAGTAATGCTATATAATGAAATCAAGGCAGCTCAAATAGGGGCATTTTTATTATACCTTCGACCAATAGTTGGTGTTAGCATTGGTTTGTTGGCAGATAGATCCAAAGCATCTCTCTGGTTAATCATTGGTTTTATGACAATGTTGATCGGAGCATTATTATTTTCTTCAGGATGGATTGAAGGAAATGCATATACTTTTTTCTTCTTATCATTGATTATCGTTGCAACAGGTACTTATGCAGTAAGAGTACTGTATTTTGCAACTTTGGAAGAAGCTAACATACCCCTAACTATTACAGGATCAGTTATTGGCGCAATTTCTTTGATCGGCTATACGCCCGACATCTTTATGGGCCCCGCAATGGGGTATCTTTTAGATAGTTCTCCGGGGAAAACAGGTCATCAGCATGTATTTATCATGCTAGCTGTTTTTGCTGTTGTTGGTTTGTTTACTTCCATAATGTTCAGAAGGACTTTGAAAAATAGTCGGTCTTAAACCCGCTTTATGCATTGGAACTTCGTAATGAGGATCTAAACAGCAATAAATCAGGGAGTTTTATTGGTTTTAGCATAGCACCGTTATGGTTAAATCAAAAAACTCAACGAAGTTTCTGATTTGCAGATGTTTAGAAACGGAATAGATTTTCCAAGGCATAAAGCGGGTTAAATTCTACTTTTTTTTAGAGATCAACTCCTTAGTGAGATCATTTAGTTTTTCAACTTTCTCTTCAAAACTCCCTTTAAGTGTTTTTCTGTAAGTATTTAAATTTTCCGACAATACATTTATATTTTCCGGAAGTACATCCTCAAAAAATTGACGTAAACGCTTGGCCATTGTCGGAGATTTTCCATTGGTTGAAATAGCGATCTTAATGTTACCTTTAGTAACAATACCTCCCATATAAAAATCACAATAGTCCGGATTATCTGCAACATTTACAAGGATATTTCTCTTTTTACTATCAGTATGAACTTGCAGATTAACTTCCAGATTATCTGTTGCTGCAATAACAATATGCTTGTCTTTTAAAAAAGAACTATCGTAGGGTTTAGTAATGGTTTCAACATCAAACTTTTTTACCAAATCAATTAGTTCCTCAATAAAGCTTTCAGCAACTATGGTAACTTTTGCATTTGGACTGGATTTCAATAAAAAAGATAGTTTCTCAAAACCTACCTTCCCACCGCCTACTATCAAAACTTCCAGCTCGGATACCTTTAAAAAGATTGGATATAATTCGTTTTCATTCAAACTCTTAAATAATTACGCTCAATATTAAGAAACCATTTTAATAAACTACCTCGACTCAAGCCTGCCTAACGGCAGTCAGGCCTTCATGTTAGCACTCAGGTTAAACCAATTCTTCTCGTCCGCCGAATCCGCCAACGGCGGAGAAGGAGGATTCAATTATTGTATCTTTCTTTTTCCCCAATTGATCGTATTCCAGATCCTTTCATGGAAAAAATACAATATCATTTTAGTAAAAACTTCAATTCCTCCAATGGAAATCGCAATTTTAATCTGACCCGTTAAAAAATAGGAAATGGTTATCGTATCCAAAGTACCTATAGTACGCCAAGAAATAGCTTTTACTAAACTCCGTCGTTTAGTTTCCCCCTTTTTGTAATGATCGGCATTTTTCGAATTGAATAAAATCACATTTATGCATTTAAGGCAAAATTTAGATCATTGATTATATCATCTACATGTTCTAAACCCACCGATACTCGAACCAAACCGTCGGTAATGCTCACTTCCAATCTATCTTCTTCACTTAACTTACTGTGTGTTGTAGATGCCGGATGTGTAACTATGGTCCTAGTGTCCCCTAAATTAGCTGAAAGAGAGCACATCTGCAAATTGTTTAAAAATTTTCTACCTGCTTTAATGCCTCCATCTATTTCAAAAGCCACAATATTTCCTCCCAATCTCATTTGCTTTTTAGCTATTTCATATTTTGGATGAGATTTTAAAAAAGGATATTTTACTTGTTTTACCCCCGCTTGTTTTTCTAAGAATTCAGCAACTTTTAAAGCATTGTCACAATGCTTATCAACTCTGATCGAAAGGGTTTCCAGACTTTTCGATAGCACCCATGCATTGAATGGGGACATCGCCGGACCGGTATTTCTTGCGAACAAATAGATCTCTCTTATCAATTCTTTCTTCCCAACCGCTACACCGCCAAGAACCCTTCCTTGTCCATCCATTAGTTTTGTGGCTGAGTGCACTACTATATCCGCACCGTATTTAATTGGATTCATCAAATATGGTGTTGCAAAGCAGTTGTCAATAATTAACAAAATACCATGTTTTTTTGCAATTTTACCCAACAACTCGAGATCCAGCACATCAACTGCCGGATTAGTTGGCGATTCCGCGTAAAGAATTTTTGTGTTCGACTGAATTAACTCTTCAATTTTATCAGTTTCATTTACCTTAAAATAACTTGTTTCAATATTCCACTTCGGTAAATATTTAGTAAATAGCGTATGTGTAGACCCAAATACCGAACTACAAGAAACGATATGATCTCCACTATTCAATAATGCTCCAAAAGTGGAAAATATCGCAGCCATTCCGGTGGCAAAAGCATAACCACTTTCTGCACCTTCCATAGCAACAACTTTGTCGATAAATTCAGTCGTGTTTGGATTCGTAAACCTGCTATACAGGTTCTTTTCCTTTTCTTCAGCAAACGACGCTCTCATATCTTCGGCATCATCAAAAACAAAGCTCGATGTTAGATACAGTGGTGTCGAGTGCTCACTATACTGAGTTCGATTCAATTGCTCCCTGATTGCTTCCGTTTCAAAATGCTTCTTCTTGTTCATGTTTTAAATAATTTAATAGACAAACTATTATTGATTTAAAATACTTATGAGTCTGCCTGACCCTGGTTTGGGTTTAAAGAACTGTATCATCGTGATCTTGTTTAAACCTTTTGTAATATGT
>PVMK01122937.1_pt1 | contig 90746 bp, 79 predicted proteins | sample 1853481 | NCBI WGS metagenome assembly PVMK01 (sample SAMN08533507, study PRJNA380276) | Marine sediment metagenome, whole genome shotgun sequencing project.
TTCCTAAGCAACGCACCGGCGCCCATGGGGCATTGGCGAGGCGTAAAACGTGATGCCTGGGAAGGTGGAAACCGCACACCATTTATAATAAAATGGCCAGGGAAGGTTACACCAAATACAGTTAACGATACGCAATTTTGCTTAACCGATATGATGGCTACTTTTGCAGAAATAGTAGGTACTAAACTACCTGACAATGCTGCTGAAGACAGCTTTAGTATCCTTTCATTATTACAAACCGATCATTCTAAATTTACCAGACCACCTATTATCTATCATAATACAAAAGGAAAAATGGGTATCCGTTATGATAATTGGGTTTATATTGATGCTCCATCTGGAGCCGTAGACCAAGACCCCGATTGGTTTAAAAAAGAACGAGGAGTAATTGCGCACAATGAAAAAGTTGAATTATTTGATTTAAGTGAAGACCCCCAACAATTAAAAAATCTGGCGCTGGAAAACCCTAAAAAAGTGAATCAGCTTAAGCAACGGTTAGATGCCATGATTGAAAAAGGTAGAAGCCGTTAATCTATTTTAGATTTGATTTGTTGTTTTATTATTTTCACTATTCCCTTACTGGCATTTCTTTTGAAAATGGAATTTCACCCCGCAACATTTTACCGGCCATACCTGTTAACCAGAGATAATGATCGCTAGGAACTTCTTCATCAAAAGGTACAAAAATACTTTTTCCAACAGGAACTTCATGTGCACACTTCATTATTGCTGTTCCCTCATCAATCTCATCAAACATGGCTACATAAAGCATTTCAGCCCTACTTTCAATGGCACCGGCAATTTGCTTCCAAAAGAATTCACCTTTATTTCGCGGAATTTCATTCGTTATCTCGTTAGGCCTCATGTTGTACCATGAGAATCCTGGAAATACAGTTGGAGCATACGATTTTCCACGCTCTTTACACCATTTCACATCCTCAACAATGTGCTCTTGTCGATATTCTTCATACATTGGATCGTTAAATCGTCCCACTAGCCAGGGATGAACAACATCGGCCTGTTCTATTATTTCATGTAATCTTGGATCCCCATTTGTGTCGGAACCAAGTGTTCTCCAGCGTGAAGGTATTCCCAGATGAATTGAGCATCCTCCATAAACCGGGTCATTTTTGAAAAAGTCCATTATATCAAACATTTCAGGAATATGACCAAAATTCCGTGTACCTGATCCAATTCCCCAAAACGCCACCAATGGTTTATCATTGTGAAACAAGTAAGTGGTTTTCTCCTTCTGATTGGTAAGTTTAAGATCATCAACCAGATGTTTCCAATCTTCCATTATAAGTTTATATTTACTATCATCCATTCCGCCAATATCATACATTAAGCAGATAGCAACTCCATATTTATTGGCAGCCTTAATAGCTGATCTTAGAACTTTGTCTGCGTGATTAATTCGATTCTCACTTGTAAGTACCCCGAAAAAACGTTGCATAAATACACCATCTATGCCATATTCCTTCATCCATTTAAAATGCAAATCAACAGTGCTTTCATCGAATGAGCTGAACACATAGGCCGAAGTACCGTCAGCATATTTGAAAGGTGTTTTATATTTCAATTTATATTCATCCATTTCAGGCCAAAGATCAATGGTGCATTTTCCGTCGACAAATTTTTCTTTTTTACTGTAATGTGACCAGCCGCGATTGGCTCCATCACCTTCGCAATTGAACCAGCCCTGATAACCTGCCATAACCAGCCCTTTATAAGTCATATACTTACTTTTGGAAGCGTGTTTTGTTTGTGCGATTGAACTTGTACAAAAACATAAAGAGATAATGACTAAAACTATATTTTTCATTTTTTATTAATAAGATTGATTTTAACTAATGAGGTGGATAACACAATAATACTTTTGATTTAATTTCAGACTTAAATTCTACTTCATCAATAGCTGCCGACAAGAAAAATTCATCCCCTTGCGTGTATGGGTATTCTTTTCCGCCGGAAATTAGTACGCCATCACCTGAATAGATCACCGCTGCATAAAAACTCCCGTTCGCCTTTATTGAATAGGCACTGCCATTTTCTAATAAATCCAATTCCTTTAAAGCAAAACAATTGGTATGTGTTTCGTTAAAGATAGATCGCAGTTCAAAGGCATCAGAACTATCAATTACTTCAGGATTAATTTTCCAAGCATCCAATGCTTCTTGGTAAGAATAGTTATCGTAGTGAAAACACTCTAACATGGTTGCTTCACCAACTCCTTGATGTATTAATTCATCCGCTATTTTTAAACCAGCAGGTGTAATTTTTTCAACACGCATGGTGTAATCTGTAGGCTCTTGAACCTCCATCAAAAAACAACCGGCTCCAATTGCATGGGGTACACCGCCATAAATCATAAAGGCATCTCCTGGATTTACTTCAATTTTATGAAGACAATTGAGCATCCCTTCTATATCTTGGCTCTCAAAATGTTGTTTCCATACCTCCTTAGTAACGCCTTCTTTAAAGCCCATATAAACCACACTTGGTTCTCCGCCAATCTCCCTTTTGTTTAAGACATACCAAGATTCTGTTTTACCAAATACAGAATTCAATTTATTCTTTGCGTAGTCCTTATCTGGATGTACTTGTATTGTTAGTCTTTCGTTGGAGTCTAACATTTTAATGAGTACTCCTGTTGTTCCAAATTTTTCAGCCAGCGCTTTCCCTAAGTATAATTCCTTATCGGACTCCACTAACTCTTTTAGAGATATTACGCCTTTTGGAGTTTCTATTAAACTTAAACCTTCATCTTCTGGTCGTCCTTTTCCTCTGGCCGTTACTGTAGACATTATCCATTGCTCTGGCATATCTCCATCAACTGCTGGACTTTTTTTCTTCCATTTATCTATTAATGCACCTCCACCATAGGTTCTCCACACTCTATTATTTTGTTGTTTTAACGGTAAGTAAGCGAATTGCTTTAAATCATTTGTATGACTCATATTTATAAACTTGATATTATATCAATTAATCCTCTAATTCCTATGACAGATGTAAATAGTGAGAACAGTAAAATCAATCCTAAAAACACATTGGTTAAAGTCGTGTTTTTATATTTCCCCATTAGATCTTTTCTATTCGTTAAATATATGATACCTCCAACAGTCGCTGGTAAAATAACGGCATTCAAGGCCTGAGATACGATCATTACCGCTATTGGTCTCCCTCCAAAAACAGGAACCACAAGCCCTAGTAGCGATATTAGAAGTACCATTATTCTATATTTTGGTAAGGTCATTTCTCTTTTTGAATTGTTATAATCACATAATAACCATGGTAACATTAATACGTTAGGAAATTGTGATGATACCCCTGCTGAGATAATTCCTATTGCAAATACAGACGTCGCAAAACTACCAGCCAAAGGCTCTAATAATTCAATCATTTGTGAAGCTCTTGTCAATTCAACACCCTCAACATACAAGGTTGCTGCTGCTGCGGCCATAATAGAAGCACTAATAATAAACATAAGGGTTACAGAAACTATCGCATCATTACGCTGCTGCTTCATATGCTCAATTTTCCAACCCGCTTCTTTTACTAAAGTTGTACGGATAATAAACAATCCTGAAAAAACGGTTGTCCCTACTAAAGATGCTATAATTAAAAGTGGTTTATCGCCCTCACCAAGTGAACTTGGAATACCAGGGACTAATCCTTTTATAATATCCATTGGAGGTGGCATCATGATAAAAAAGTTTAATAAAAAACTTGCGGACATGATCGCTACTATTACAGCTAAGGCTCTCTCAAAAAATTGCGTCTTTCCGTTCCAGAAGATAAAGTATACCAAAGTGACAAAGAAACCTGCAAAATATGCTGGGTGAATCCCGCCCTCTACAGCCCCTTTAGACCATTCAAAGCAAATCTCAGCAACAATTCCCATGACTCCCATTACACTTCCTGAAACACCTGCAGTTAAAGCTACAATAAAGAATATACCAAAAGCAGGGTGAACATGTTTTCTAAACGCCTGAAGTGCCGTTTCACCCGTTACCAAAGTATAAAGCCCATAAAGACTAATCATAAAATACGTGGCTAAACATGAGGCTACTATTGTCCATAGTAACTCCATGCCATAACTAGAACCTGCCTTCGCCATTGACGTTACACTACCTGTACCTATATTAAAACCAAGTAAAAATATACCTGGAAGGAATAAAGCTATCCCTTTTTTAAACTTACTGGTAAAATTTGACATAATTTGGTTGTTGAAATTTTAATAATTTGTGTGTTCAAATTTCTTTTTGAACTCCTCACCGCGATATAAATCTTCAAAAGGTGATTGCAAAGCTTCTGCATGTCCTTCATCGCCAATGCTCATAGCTCCAATACGAACAAATCTTGAATTTGGAAGCGTAATGCTCGTTGCTCCTTCAGGGATTTCTAACCTGTAAGTAAACAGATAACTATAACCATACATTTTATCTCCCGTAGGTATATGGTGATGCGTTGCTGACCAAGCAATACGGTGATCTCTATAAAATGCCGGGTGAATTGTTTTTAAAGGATTCCGTAACGAATAAGATAGCTCTGCCACAAACCCTTCAAATTCACGAGTATCCCATTGCCCTAAATGACCAGACCAACCTCCTATTGTTAGGGGAATATCTTTATCGCCTGCTTTGAAAATAACATCTTGTTCAACATCTGCGGCTGCCAATAGATGTAACACTCGGGTTCCTGTAGGTAAATCAATGGTTTGACCAATACATTCTATAGCATTATATGTCCCTGTTGTTTTAGGTCCCATATCAAAAGATACATTTCCTACTTGAACTTTATCACCAATCATCTCGGCAGGATAGGTTCCTCCTTTTCCATCAAAACTACCTCGATATCCTTCAGATCTAGGTCTGTGAACCCCTAACCCATCCTCATCATAGCCGTCCTCTGGATTGTCATTATAACTAAAAATATCCGTATCGTATTTCAACTTAACAGGAGTCGTCAATACCGATTTGGTTTTTGCCGCAGGAATATTTAGCAACAATGTTTTTATCTCAAAAGGCTTAAATTTTAGGTTTAATTTTCCGCTTCTTGTAGGTACACTAATATTCAATGGACGCTCTGCTCCGTCAATCTGTTCAGCAGATATAATTGATTTAACAGCAGAAAGTGTCACATTTGAAGCGGTCTTACCGTATAATTCTTGTAATCTTACTACAACACCAGATCCATCTTCAGCCATTTTCACCGCTTGAATATTTACTTGATCTGTATTGATGTTTAATAATGATAGTGAACTTTTTTTTCCGTTATGCTTTGGCACCACAAAAGCTGCAGGACGCTGCTCGAAACGCATAGCATTCTTATGTAATTTTTCAGTTGTCCAATCTCCTTTATGACCTGTAAGTCCATAAGTAAACTCATGACGTCCCCAGTCTTGCCATCTCTGCTCACTCATTGTTCCATCGTCCATTACTTCTTGTTGACTATCTTTAGTATTTGGACTATGTATTAATGTTAATCGAATAGTGTTATCGTCTACTTTATCACTTCCGTATTTTGCACCCGTAAGAATAGAAGCACCAAAATCACCTGACTTATCTGTTAAATCAATCCAAGAATGTGTTGGAACTTCATATTGCTTTTCACGACGATTCTCACGTTTAATGACTCCAAGGTCAAGGTTATACGTTGCTTCTGGAGCTTCAGCAGTGAAATGAAACGCAGCCTTTAAAAAAGCGCCACGTGTTTGCCAATCCACCTTATTAGCAACTTCTACACGGTTTCCATCGTCTCCTGAGGAAAGTCTTATTCTCTGTACAATTTTAGTTCCTTCATTCTCTCTAACCACTTCAATGGCAACACGGACTGGCCCATTCTCAACAATCCTAACTGAAATTGGATTAGACGCTACGCTTCTCGCAGGTTTAATGATATCCTTATAATAAATACGCCATGCTGGCTTGGTGTCTGGAAAGTCTTCGCCAAACTCTAATTGTATTGGTTTTTCAAGTAATTCTTTGTTAATACTTTTATCAATTACACTTGAAATATCACCATTTGCATCAATTGTTACTTTAAAATCATCATTTTCTAAGTAATTATCACGAACAGTTAACTCTGAGCTTTTGATTTTTGTTTTAGCCTCACGTACTGAAAATACTGCTGCACCTACTGCAGGAAGGTTGGCTCGGAATAAGATACGTTTCTTACCATCAAAACCTACAGTGATTTGCGAAGGCACTTCTTTTCCTTTAGCATTAAATACGGCTATTGATTTTGCATTTGCTAAAGCTTCAGGAATAAAAGCTTCCACGTTATCTTGACGAGGAATTGAAAGTTGATTGTAAACCACAACTGGTACTCCAGGAACGTTTGTATCAAGCGATTGTGCTAAAGTTCCAATAGCATCCTTATAAACACCATCGAACTTATTTAATGCCACGATACCATCATTCCATCCATACGAGTGGGCTTCTGGAATACAAGTTCCAGGAAGAATATCATGAAACTGATTACTTAGCATTAAACCCCATGCAGAGTTTAGCGGTTCATAAGGATAATCTGCACCATTCAATAAATGTGCAGTAACTGCTGCTTTTTCACTAGCATCAGCTAATATTTCAGCATCGCGATTAATTTTTTTCTGATAGGCCTGAGATGTAAGCACCCCTGTTGAATGTTTAACGAGCAATAAATCTGAATTCCATGTTGGGAATTTTTCAGCTTGCTCTTCTGTAATAGCATTAAACATAAGGTCAGGTTGAGCAACAATTAGTCTAACAGGTCCTTCTGTTTCGATAGATTTCTCTATGGTTTCGAGGTTGACTTTTCGAGGTGCTCCCCCACGGTCTGCATTATTTTTATCACCACCACCAAAATAGAAGAAATCAATAGGAAGTCCAGATCTTTCCTCGTTTTCTTTTAAACGCTTGATTGTCTTTTCATCATTACTGTAAACGTTTTCATGAGCACCTGCATAATTACCAGCATTTAAAGCTGCAATCACTGAATTTCCATCCGGACCAATCCATCTACCTATATTGAATGGAATGCCATTAGCAGATTCCCAGGTTAGTTTTTGTGTTGAAAATCCATTAACCCCACAGTGATTTAATACCGAAGGCAACGAGTACGAAAATCCGAAACAATCAGGTAACATATACTCACGACTTTCTGTACCAAATTCATTTTTAAAAAATTGAGACCCCATAAGAACCTGACGAATAACGGATTCTGTAGATGGTGCAAGGACCACATTTTCTGTCCATGAGGTACCAGCAGTATACCAACGTCCTTTGGCTATCCATTTTTTAAGCTCTTCATACTTTTTTGGGTAATACTCCTTCATCATGGCATATCGAAATGCACCCGTCCAGTTAAAATTAAAATTTGGGTATTCCTCGAAATAATCGAAATTGTCATCTAAAGTGTTTTTTATAAATTCACGAGCCACTTGCGGATATGCCCATCTCCACTGATCGTCGAGATGAGAATAAGGTATCGCAAATATGGTTGGCTTTGTTAAATCTATAGATTCTGGATCAAGATAGGTTTTAGGGCTTCCATCTAGATGTTTTTGTCCAAAAACTACAGAAACAGAAATAAGGAAAAAGATAAGAACCATTACTGGAATTCTTCCTTGCTTAAAATTAGCTAATAGTATCATTATCTTCTGTTGAAAAATCTGCTTTCCTATTCTTTTCATTTTCATTTAATTTTATGATTTTTATTTATTCCATATAGCCTTACTTTTTGAGACACAGTTATTAGATCTGAAGTTTTTAATACTGGCTTTTCGTAATTAATGACCATAGAGTTTCCCAAATAATAAACTATTCTATTCTTGTATTAATTTCTGTAAAGAAAGAAGTAAGTGCTTAAAAAATTAATAATAAATGATTAATTAATAATAAATGTTTAATTAAAGTCTTAAATAAATGTTTCAAAGAATTAAATTGTATAAAGTTTAATGTAAAGGAAGCATATAAGGTTATTTAGATAAAGGATAAAAGCCCTCTTCCATCGTAACATTATTGATAATCGAATTTGCTTCATTGTGGAAAAAAGATGGTGACAATCAAATAATTAATACTAACTTTTCATTTCTAATACAAAATGGAAGAATTATGAATCTAACCGCTGAAAATTTAAAAAAATCCATCAGAAATGACATTCCTGACCTGGATGGAATATGGAAGCATTTAAACGATGAAATTGAAAAACGAATCGATGAAATTGAAGTCCAAAAAAAAGCGGGGATATCACCAATTCCAATTGTTGAATTTGAAGATGTTCAGAACAATTCTAACACTATCGATAGAGACCGAATCAAAAATGCGGGTTGCCTTATTATAAAAAATGTTTTCCCTCAGAGAATGGCTGAAGACTGGAACAGGGAATTGAAAGACTATTTGAAACGAAACGATTATTTAGGACAAAAAGTAGATGCCGAAGACAATTATTTTGGTAGCCTTAAAAACAGTAAGCCTCAAGTTTATGGAATTTATTGGAGTAAGCCTCAAATCGAAGCCCGTCAACATGAAAATATGTATAAGGTGCAATGCTTTTTGAATAGTTTTTGGAACGATCATGGGAAGTTTAGTACTGATAAAATACTCAGCTATGCTGACCGAATTCGTATGCGTGAACCACAAGATACTTCCTTTGGGCTTTCACCACATCTCGACAGTGGTTCGGTAGAGCGTTGGTTAGACCCAAATTATCGAAATACATACAATTCTATTTTAAAAGGTAAATGGGAAGATTATGATCCATTTGATCTATCCTCACGATTGGAAATAGAATTTATTCCTTCACCGGCAATCTGCAGGGTATTTAGAGCCTTTCAGGGTTGGACCGCCTTGACTGCCCAAGGTAAAGGCGATGGAACTTTACAAGTGATTCCAATGTTAAAAGAAGCCACAACATTTTTGATGTTACGCCCATTTTTGGATGATGTACCTTATGAAGACTGGTGTGGATCACTTGCTAAAAAAGCCTTTAATGTTAGTCAGGAATGGCATGCTCCTCTAATGAAAGGATTGTGTAGTATTCCAAAATTACAACCGGGAGATACCGTTTGGTGGCACCCCGATTTAATACATTCTGTAGAACAAAAACACGAAGGTACCGAATATAGCAATGTAATGTTTATTGGAGCAACGCCTTACTGCGAAAAAAATAAAAAATACATTGAAATTCAAAAAAAGCATTTTTTAGAAGGTCGTTCTGCACCGGATTTTGCAGCTGAAGACCGTGAGGGGAATTATAAAAATAGAGCTACTTTAGATGACTTAACTGAATTGGGTAAAAAAGCCATGGGTTTTTTAGATTATAAATAAAATTTAACTAAATATATAAAAAGATTGCGTGGAGCGAATCAGAAAATGTTCCGTATTAATTATGCCTTAAAACAAATAAATGAGAAAAATAATATTACTGTGTTTATTATCCATACCTATGTTTTCATGTAATGGATCGAAAGAAACTACAATAGTTGAAGAAAACAATAACAACCAAACAGGAGAAATTATCGACAACGATAAAGAAGTAATTGAAGAGGATGATGTGAACAATGCACCCGCCGAAATAATTTATGGACCCTACGAGGAATTGGCCAAACCCACCGACCCAAGGATAAATGAGGCAAGTGGAATTGCAGCTTCCCTATATGTTCCAGATGCATATTGGGTACACAACGATTCAGGAGACCAGGCTAATATATTTTTATGTAACCCTTATACTGGAGAAACAATAAACTCTGGATTGGTCGAAAATGCCCAAAATAGAGATTGGGAAGATATGTCATCATTTAGAATTAATGGAAAATCGTATCTAATCATTGGAGCTACAGGGGATAATGCACGAAAGAGATCCCAATATCAGTTATTTATCATGGAGGAACCTGCTCCAAGGGCTAAAGGACCTTTCCCATATTTGAACAAGATTAAATTCACGTATCAAAGTGGTAATTCTTATAATTGTGAGTCTGTTGCAGTAGACGTTACTGAGGGTAAAATTTACTTATTTACCAAAACGGGAAACCCAGATACAAGTGAGGTGTATTCATTGCCTCTATCAATAAAACAAGAATCAGAAACTGTTCAAATTGCAAAGTTTGAGGCGGCTCCAAAGGTAAAATCTGCCACGGGTATGGATATTTCTCCAGACGGTTTAAGAGCGGTTGTAGTTACAAATAAGAATAATGAATGTAGGGCTTTCCAATTTACAAAGTTTCCTGGTGAGACTTGGGCAGAAGGATTTTTACGAACACCAAAAGTGTTTAAAACTCCTATAAGACCTACATATGAAGCCATTTGTTTTGCGCTGGATGGAGAGACCTTATATGATAAAGTGAAAAAGGAAATTTTGGTAAATTTACTGTCGTTAGTGACTAATTTTAATTGAAATTCAAAAGAATCATTTTCTAGAAGGTCGTTCTGCCCCCGAATTTGCAGTTGAAGACCATGAGGTAAAATATGAAAATCGGGCCACTTATGATGATTTGACCGAATTAGGTAAAAAAGTGATGGGATTTGAAGAACGGATTGATTAAGCTAATGAAGCTGAATTGATCTAGTACCAAAAAAAATCAGGGAACCGAGACAAGTCCAGTTTTAAAATTTTTAGCACATCTCATCATACTTTCATAACATATTTGAACCTAATTCATTCAAATTATATTCAAAACGGGATGATTGGTACCAATAATTGCTTTTGGATCTGATTGCAACCAGTTCTTTAATACAGTACTATACACCGACCTGAAATCGACTTGAAATTTCAGATCTCCATTGTCCAAATCGGTTAAATTTGGTGCCTCATTATAAAATCCGGGTTTCTTCAAATCTCCCCCCATTAATAAGAGATTATTCGCTGTACCGTGATCGGTTCCTTTACTTCCATTTTCTGCAACTCGTCGTCCAAATTCAGAAAAAGTCATGATAAGTGTATCGTTCCAATTACCCGATAATTTCATATCTTTTACAAAAGCCGAAGTCGCTTCCGAATACTGCTTCAGCAATTGTTTTTGACGAGCTACCTGATTAAAATGTGTATCAAATCCACCCATCGATAAATAATAGACCTCAGTTGAAGCACCTCCATTAATCAATTGAGCTGTAAGTTTCAGATGCTTACCCAAGGATGTATTTGGGTAGGAAACACCAGACTGTTGACCTTTGGATTTATTTCTTATATAAGCCGCAGCATCAACCGTTTGAGCCATGGTTTTATACAAATAATCAAGATTGGTATGTGAGGCAGTATGTACATGTTGGCCTATCCTTTGAATTTGCTTGTCTCTGGTAGTTATAAACAACTGATAGGGGTTGGTGGTCGACATGGCCTTATAATTCTTTCCTTTCATCGCCAGACTTAAGGAATCATCCACCTCAATGGCTTGATATGGTTTACAGTCATCACAATGTTGATCAAAGTATTTTCCCAGCCAACCATGTGATAAGTATTCCTTCGAGCCACTGGCAGTATGCCAGATATCCATTGATCTGAAGTGTGATCTGTCAGGGTTCGGGTACCCAACACTATTTATAACTGTCAAATCCCCATTATCATACATAGATTTCACGCCTTTCATTACGGGATTAAAACCGAGATAATCATTCCCTTTAAGGACATTATTCTTAGCTATAGAAATTTCCGGACGCAATTGATAATACAAATCATTTTGGTAGGGTATAATGGTATTTAATCCATCATTTCCACCACTTAGCTGTATTACTATTAGCCTCTTCCCGGTTATCCGAGCTTGGTTATACGCTTGAATAAGTTGAGGCACCATCAAAGTACCCACACTTAAATATGCTGACTTTTTAATAAAAGATCTTCGATTTGTTTTCATAATTAACAAAGTTGAAATTCAAGTGTTTTAGATATCGAGATGATATGATGAATCAAAGCTTCATTATTGTAAGGTTGTATTGATTTGTCTATTTCCAATTGTAAAAGGTATTTTGATAGGGATGCAGATTGATTGGATACCTCTTGAAAGGACTTTTCTATCCGACTCAAATCTATCATTGAGCCCAATTGCTTTAATTTTTTTGGCAATTTGATCTTATCATTATCATCCCCAGAATCTTTAACCTTTAAATCAATTTCAGAAGAAAGGAGTAAGATCTCTGTCAAACGTGTCCGCAACATCAAAGAGCTGCTATCTATCCAATCGTGACCTCCGGACCATCCTGCAACATTGGGAGGATAAAAAAGAACCTGGCCCAATTGTCTTTCAATAAATACTTGACCCTGAAGATTATTGAACCCTATATCCATGGATCTTCTCAAACCAATTAACAGATCAATGGGAGATTTTATTTTTGCTCCGATATTTTCTTCATTATAAAACCATTCAGAAGTAAACATAGATCTAAGCAATGGAAGAATTTCATAGTCATTGTCATAGAAAATAGTGGCTAATTCCTCAACCCTCTCTTCATTAACCTGATCGTTTACAAAATATGCATACATCTTAGTACAGATGTATCTGGCGGTTTGCTTATTTTCTAAAAGTATATTGATCACATCTTCCCCTTCCAAAGGTCCTGTTTCTCCAAAAAAGGTTTTGATTCCATCATCATGAAATTTCTTTCGAAGGAAGAATTCTCCTTGTCGAATTCCCCAACCGGTAAATGATCGCGCCGCATTTTTAATATCATCTTCAGTATAATTACCAATACCTAAGGTAAAAAGCTCCATAAGTTCCCTTGCGAAATTTTCGTTGGGGTGGCCTTTGACATTTTGCTGATTGTTTAAATAAAGAAGCATGGCCGGTTCTTTAGATACATCGTGAAGCATTTTACCGAAATTACCCAAACTGTTTTTACGAATGCTGTGCAAGTAGCTTTGTAAAAAGTTGACATTTTTAGAGCTACAGGCCAAATGATTATGCCAAAATAGCGACATTCGTTCGCGAAGTATTCCATCGGTTGTGGCCATATGATCGAGCCATTTATTATTGAGCTCCATAATGGCCTCACGTGACATTTTTCTCATAGCCTTTTTCTCTTCATTACTTGCCATTTTCAGTTGCTTATAATCAATTTGATAGGTATTTTTTATGATTATTTTTTCATAGGAAGTACTGTAGCCAACTAGTTGTTCAAACAGCTTTTTCTGCGTTTCTCCAATAGACTTCTGAATCTGATCATAAGAGCTTAAAAATCCAGCCCGCCAATAAAGATGCTGCACCTGTAGTTGTGATAATTTCATGTATAAAATATTTACTTTATGACCGTATGAAGGCAAAAAGGTTTAATGCCTTTAAACTATTCAAATTCTTGTTGATGTAAATGCAATTATTTAATAAAAAAGTACTGTTAATTTGATTTTAACTCTTTATTAATTCTTTATTAAGCCTGCATTGTTTTATTTGTCTTATTAATTTTAATAAATTAACGATGAAAAAATATCCCTTACTTCTTTTAGTAATGCTGCTTCATGTTCAGCTTTCATTCACTCAAGATATGAAAAGTATTCAGGACTTTGATGTAAAACCTGAAAACAGCGCTTCATTAAACAAAATTAATTTACAAAAGGCCATTGATTGGGCTTCACCAATTGGTGCAGCACTATGGGTAGAACCATCGGAAGAACCCTATCACATTCAAGGAGGAATTATACTTAAAAAAAATGTTTCATTGGTTGGAGTTCATGGGCCCACACCTCGTGGCACAAGCCATCCTACTAAAAAACAACCGGTTGGAAGTGTTTTTAAGATTACAGATCGACAAAATGTCTTTATAACAATAGAATCAGGAACTCAAATAAAGGGTATTCAATTCTGGTACTCTGAACAAACTATTAGAAATCCAGAAGCAATTATTCCATATAAGGCAACAATTCAGGTTTCTAAAACCAGCAAAACTCAAGGCGTTTATTTGTCTTGTTTAACTTTTTATGGCGAATACCTTGCTTTTGACTTTAATGCAAGTCGTGAATTCGCCTGTGAGTTAATGACTTTTGAGCATTGTTATGGATATCCGTTAAGTGGTGAATTTATTCGAATGGATTATTGTTACGATGTTCCAAGAATTTTACACTGCCATGTTAATCCGGCAACGCAGCGGTTTATTGGTGGACAATATAGTAAAGAAGTCGTTGATGCAGTAATCGCAAAAAAGACATATGCCTATCGCATTAATCATACAGATAATGCGCAAATTATCGATTTATTCACTTTTGGAACCTATGGTGGTATCTTGTTGGATGATCAATCGTATGGGCAATTGACTAATTTTAATTTTGATTGTGTAGCAGTTGGCATTTTAAAACGGGGAAGTAACACCAAGAATAGGAATTGGCAAATCGCCCAAGGATCTATCATCGCAAATACAGGGGAAAAAGTACAAGACATACATCCAATTATTATTGAGGGGCAGGGCCATACCTCTTTGAGTAATGTAGAAGCTTTTTCTGGAGGAAACGGAGCACTAACACCTGTACCGGAAGAAATGTCTTGGGATTTTCTGCTAGTTCGGGGCGATCAAAAATTAACTGTTTCCATATGGGGAAGTCGTATGCGAAATTATGCCAGCGATTCTCCAATATCGATAGAAAATGACAAAGCTATCATTCAATTTTCGGGATGCTTCGATAAAGACGAAAACCTCTACAACAAGACTTTTAACAATTTGAACAAGTAAATAGAACTGATTAAATGAATAAAATAATTCTACTCTGTATCTTATCAACAATAGTGATTTCCTGTCATAACCGGAAAGAAACAGCCATCGTTGAAGAAAGTATAACTAGTAATGTGGAAATCATTTCTGAGGATGAAAATAATCCATTTTTTGCCTATAATTTTGGTGGCCTGGAAAATCTTCCGCCGGCAACACAAATAAAACTACTGAAAGACAATGGTTATGATGGTATCACCTTGCGAATGGGAAAGGCTGAACATGTTCAACAGTATAAGGAATTTGCCGAAATTGTTAATAAAACAGATGATTTTAAAATTTATTCTGTTTTTGTCCGCTATAATTTTGATGCAACTCTTGAAGATCAAAATCGATGGAAAACAGTTGTCGATTTGATTCAGGATAATGGAATTGACTTGTGGTTTATTTTTGGTAAACCGATAGAGGGTGTAAACGATGAACAAGTTGAAGGTATTTTGAGAAATGTGGTTAATTATTCAGCTTCAAAGAAAGTTCCTGTTACCCTTTATCCCCATAGTTGGTGTTATTTCTATTCCGCCGAACAATCTCTGCCAATGGTTAAAAAAATCAACCACCCTAATCTAAAATTGGCCCTACATACCTGTCATGAATTAAAAGCTGGTAATGCAGGCAGGTTGGATGAGGTGGTATATAATGTTCAGGATTATTTAAGTTTTATTACCATTGCGGGAGCTTCGAAAGTAACAGATATGACCAGCAAAAGGTCTATGGATAAAACCACCATACAGCCCCTGGAAGATAGTGCATATGATTTTGCACCATTTCTAAAAGCCCTCAAAAAAGTTAATTTTAAAGGGCCTGTGGGTTATATTAACTTTAAGTTCGACAAAGCACCCGAAGATTATCTCCCAAAGTCATTGGCTACATGGAAAACTCTTAAAAACAACTATCTAAACTACTAATTATGAAAATAAAAATAGTAACCCTAACTGCATTTATCATACTAATTACCTTAAATATAAGGTCCCAAAATACAGAAGATGCCTACGATGCACCAGATCAGGTAGTTTGGCATGCAGCCTCCAAAACATGGTTTGTTTCTAATTTAGGAGGAGGAATATCTCTTGAAAAGGACAGCAATGCCTGGATAAGCAGGACGGATGAAAAAGGCAACATAATCGCACCCTTTTGGATAGGAAAAAAAGAAGGGATGCACGCGCTTTCCGGAATGACAATAACTGATCAATTTTTATACGTAGTTGATAGAGATGGCGTTTATGAAATTGATATTGCTAATAAAAAAGTTGCCACATTTTATCCAATACCAGATGGTGAGTTTTTAAATGATATCGTACGGTCTGCCAATGGCGATTTATATGTATCAGATTTTTTCGGAAATAAAATTTATAAAATCCCTGCAGATACAAAAAAGCCTGAGATATGGATAAAAAGCGACAGACTGGAAGCACCCGATGGTCTTTATATGGAAAACAATGCTTTGATAGTAGCTTCATGGGGAGTTTTAAGTAAACCCGGGACTTTTGACACCTCCAAACCAGGAGATGTTTTAAGTATCGATTTAAACACAAAAAAAATAACTGCCTTGGTCAAAGAAGTTGGAAATCTCGAAGGAATAACCAAAGCCGGCAAATACTATTATATTACAGATTGGGCATCAGGCAAGCTGTTAAAAGTAAATCCAAAGAAAGGATTGGTCATAGATTTTATTACTGGATTAAAACATCCAACCGACCCCAATTTCGCTTCTGACATAAATGTTTTAGCCTTTCCGCAACATGGAACAAACCAAGTTCTATTTGTAAAATTGTAGCAAGACGGATATCATATTGGTGAAATCTGAATTTGTAAATCTAAAAATCCATTCGAAATGAAAAAAGCACTCTTTATTGTTATAGCTCTTCTGTCGATTAATCTATATGCACAGGTAGAAAAAAACGCCAAAAAATTAACCGATGAAATGACAAAAGTTATGGATTTGTCAAAAGAACAATCGGATCAAGTTTATGAATTCAATCTAAAAAGATTGAAGAAAATGCGCTCAGTTCGAAAAGAAAATGAAGGTTTGAGTAAAGAAGAGTTAAAAAATATTTTGCAACCCATCCAAAAAGAATTTGCAATGGAATTGCGTGCTATAGTTGGACAGGAAAAAATGAAAAATTGGGCAGAATATAGGAAAAGCAAGAAAAAAACAAATAATTAATAAAAACTTTTGATTGGAATATTTAGAAACTTCTATTAAAAGGAACTGTAATAATAATTTCCAAAAAATATTGATGAAAATATTTAAGTTATTCTTGTTGATGCTTTTCGCATCTATCAGTGGATTTATTTCGTGCATCGGCGAAAAGATTGATGATCAGGAAGATCCTGTAATTGAAAATCCAAAGCCTATTCCCATAGAGGAAGCTGTTTACGATGAGACCGGGTGTTTATACACCTCTTACACCAATTTGGTTATGGCAGGTTACCAAGGCTGGTTTGCGTCTGAAGGTGATGAATCAAACAGAGGTTGGTACCATTATAAAAACGATTGTGGGTTTGCTCCCGGTTGCTCTTCAATAGATATGTGGCCGGATATGACAGAATACCAAAATAAATACGTCACGCCATTTAAAAATTCGGATGGAACTGATGCCTATCTCTATAGTCCTTATGACGAACAATCGGTGGATCTTCATTTTAAATGGATGAAAGAGAATGGAATTGATGGTGTACATATGCAGCGATTTATATCTGAAATTCAACCATCAAATACCAAAGGGAAAAGACATTTTAACAAAGTTCTTGAAAATGCTTTGAAAGCGGCAAAAAAATATGATCGGGCTATCAGTGTTATGTACGACCTCAGTGGAAGTAATAGTGAAAGAGTTGCTTATTTGGAACAAGATTGGAACGAAATTGTAAGTCAATTTAATTTATTTGATAATGTAGAACATCCTACCTATTTAAGACATAATGGAAAGCCCTTAATGACTATCTGGGGAGTCGGTTTTGATGATGGCCGTAATTATAGTGTTGCTGATGTAGACAGATTAGTAGATAAACTTAAAGGACCAACAAATAAGGTGGCTATTATGCTAGGTGTTCCCTACTATTGGAGAACTCTTGGAAAAGATACTGAGAACAACCCTCTTCTTCATCCCCTAATTAAAAAAGTTGACATTATCATGCCTTGGGCTGTAGGTCGTTATAATATGAACAGTTATAACCCGAATAATGTAGCTCAGGATGTAAGTTGGACAAACCTTGAAAAAGTTGATTATGTCCCTCTTGTTTATCCCGGATTTACCTGGGGAAATTTGAGAAAGGATCCAAGTTTATACAATCAAATTCCCAGGTTAAAAGGCGATTTTATGTGGAAACAAATAACAGGGGCTAAAGTGGGTGGTGCAAAAAGTTTATACGTTGCCATGTTTGATGAAATTGATGAAGGAACTGCCATTTTTAAGGTTAAAAAAGAAAGTGAAGTTCCCTTAAATGGTGAGAACGGATTTAAGTTTGTTGGAATAGAACAAGAATTACAAACCGACTATTATCTATGGTTGACAGGTCAGGCTGCAAATTGGTTTCATGGCCAAGGCAATTACAATAACATTAAACCAAATAGACAATAGAAAATGATATTGAATTAGAGTCAATTTGATCATTAAGAGGAGATTTTTTAAATCTCCTCTTATTTTTCCCCCCGGAATAATAATTGAAATGAAAGTTGTCTGGAGATTTTTATTTACATTTTTAAGAATGAGAAAAAATATTTTTTTTAGTATATGTTTATGCTTGTTGTTTGTATCAATTTCTTCTGGTCAAATAAATAATGATTTGAGAGCTTATTTGGAGGCCATGCCTCCTGCCAATCGTAACCCGGACGAATTAATGGAAGAAAACCGAAAATTTTGGTATCATCACAGATTTTTTCTAGCACAAGGAAGGGCCGATGGAAGTCTTGCAAGGCAATGGAGAGAGGAAGAAAGCAGGGCCACTACAAAATTAGCGGATGATGACCCGTCAATTCCAACACCAAAGGTCAATAATGCTCCTTCGGTTCCATCCCTGACAGCACCGATAGATGGTTTGCAGTGTACTGAAAACCCATTGGTTTTTTCATGGAATAAATCGTCGGATCCCGATGGAGATGCTGTCTCGTATTCCATTCAGCTGGCTACCATCAATTCTTTTTCCAAAGATCTTCAGGTAAGATCAATTTCCGATAATACGACCACTCTTTCTTTAATAAAGGGAGTTGCATATTATTGGAGAGTCAATGCAAAAGACACCAAAAATAAGTCCAGTGAATTCTCCCCCGTCCGAAAATTTTATTCGGAGGGTGAAGGAGTCAGTAATCATATACCATACGCCGCTACTTTGATTAGACCGGCTTTGAACTCTAACATAACTGATAGTTCCGCTACACTAGAATGGAGTTCCAGTGATATAGATAATGATAGCTTGCTTTACGATGTTTATGCAGGAGTTGTCAATCCTCCTCCTTTAGTGTTGGAGAATTCAGACAGTACCTCTTATACCATTAATTTAAGTGCAGGAACAACATATTATTGGAAGATTGTTGTAAAAGATGATGTTGGTGGAGAGGCAATCGGGCAAATTTGGTCATTTAAATCCAATTGAGTGAAAGTTTATTTTGACCGGATTTCCTCAACACGGAATCAAACAAGTATTATTTTTAAAACTATAAGATATTATGAAATTACTTTTGAAAATCTTCTTTGTATTTCTGTATCTTGTGCATTCAACCCAGTTGATTTCTCAGGATCAAAAGGAACCCGTTGATTAGGGTAATCCGAATGTTTACTAGAAAGGCGGAGAATTGAAATTAGGAAATAGACCCAAAAAAAATTGGGGAATAAATAAAAAGTATGATGAATAAAATATACAGCACCGTTGTACTAACTGCTCTGCTTGCAGTTACCATCTCCTGTACAAAAACAGAGCAAAAACCATTTAGTTTTGCCCAATTATGCGATACCCAATTGGGGATGGGAGGCTATGAGCATGATGTCAGAACATTCGAACAAGCAGTGAGACAAATAAATGAACTCAAACCTGATTTTGTGGTAATTTGCGGGGATCTTGTTCATAATGCCAATGACAGTTCCTATACAGACTTTAAAAGAATCATGAAAGGTTTTGAAGTACCCTGCTATCCGGTTCCCGGGAATCACGATGTAGGAAACAAACCCGATGCCAGTACACTTGAATATTACAGAAAAACCATCGGAAAAGATTATTATACTTTCCAAAACAAAGGCTATGCCTTTATAATGACCAACACCCAGTTGTGGAAAGTAGATGTCGAATATGAATCTGATAAACATCATCAGTGGTTTAAGAAAAATTTGGATAGCTTAGGCAAAACTGGTACTTCATCGTTTGTCATAGGTCATTATCCTATTTACTTGAAATCTCCTGATGAGAAAGAAGTATATTTTAATTTACCTCTTAATAAAAGGAAAGAAATTTTGACACTGCTTAAAAATAATAATGTGAAAGCCTATCTTTCCGGACATAAACACGAAACCGTAATCAATAATTATGAAAATATCCAATTGGTAAGCGGTGAAACTACTAGCAAGAATTTCGACAAAAGACCCATGGGATTCAGACTCTGGGAAGTTGCTACCGATACTATTTATCATCAATTTGTGCCCTTGGAAAATTATTAAAACAAAAAATCCATTTACTGCAAAGCAAGTTCCTTTACATAGCCATTCTGCAAAAACGGTTATAAAACCAATTCGTCTTTCTGTGGAAGCCACTCCTCCTTAAAATAGAAGAAAAAATCCACCATGTATCCATTTTTCAATAAAGTCAGCTGTTTCTTGCAGTTGAATATCGAACACCGATTAACGATTTTTGAATTTCGAGGTTGTGAGCATCCCTGATTAGTGTTGACCGTTATTAGACATTATTTTCAGGTAAAAAAATCAAGAACTGGTAAGCCATAATCTCTACTCATTGCATCATTTAATCATTCAATCATTGGCAAAATAAAGTAGTAAGAACTATCAACTATTTAAACAATGTTCAAATTAACCATACGAAACGAGCCTTAGATTCATACCGATTAACCAAATTTTATCACTAGACAATCCCTAGACAGGTTTTAAGTTGCATAATGCTTCTTTCTTATCTGTCCCGTACTTACTCCATAGTTAAGCCTATAAAAGCCTATAGATTTTATAGAGTCATTTAGGCAATAACATTAATTAAAATCAAATATTTTGTCTAAATAGGGATACTAACTCTTTCTTGAAATCTTCCGAATAACATCGTTGTTTTCTTAATTTTCTTAAACTTGTTCTTATATAAACTGACTTTTTCGGTCAATCTAGTTCAGGGAAGTACACCAAATCGGCATTCCTTGTTCCTTGTTCGAAATTCAACTAAACAAGTTTAAGATTTGAAATATAAATTATGAACACACCCCTGCCTTCCGGCATAGACAGGCCTGCCCGTCCTTTCAGGCGGGGAGTACTCGACGAAGGAGAGGGAGGAGGTTTTTTTGTTATTTAGTCTCTGCAAGAAAACTAATGATTTTTCAAGTTTTCTTGCAAAGACTATTTATTGAGTTACTATTATTTCTTATAAAGCAGAACCGATAAACTCAATGCCCCCTGGGCACCAATTACCAAAGACTGCTCTATATCAGCTGTTTTAGAAGGACCGGATATAAAAAGGCCATAATTGTAATCTTCATCTGCAAGCAGATCATAAGCCTGATGTTGCAGGGGTACTATCTTTGATTCCTCCAAAACCAATACCAGATGTTTTGTTATAAAAGGTAAAACCCGTATTGGAATTTGATCATCAGAAAGCCATATTGCTCCATTTTCGGCAACGCCAAATGATCCTTCCAGTACTAATACATCAAGATCTTCCAATTCATGGGGTTTGTTTAATTCTTCCAGCTTTATGGTGTTAAAATTTTCTGTTCCTTTTAAAGAGGAATAATTATTTCTTGTATTGGCATATAATTCTTCTACTTTACTTATAACATCATTTATTGAAGGTACTAAAAAAATAGCACCGCCTACTTCAGGAATCTTGATTTTAAATTCTGAAAGAAGGTCAATATCTTCCATGAACAAGTCAATATCAATTTCAGGGAGCCTTATTGAAGAAGGTTTATTCGCTTTTATTTTAGATAATATTTCAGATCGACTGCTCATTCTTTTCTTTTTTTATACCATGTATTAAAACTTTCAGTGGGAGCATCCGGCAGATCCCTGTTTTTACCCCAGACATTTGGTTTTGAATTGATCATTGATTTTGGAATATTTCTTAACAACCATCTTGCTATTCCTCCTACTTTCTCGAATTTTTTTGGGTTCGCAAAAATGTGACCCATAATCCTCATGGAAACTTTTTTTATAGTGGATTGGGGGACTTCTTTTGTGATAATTTGCCTCCATTTATACAATTGATCTGGAATATCAATTTTAACAGGACAAACATCGGCACAAGAACCACATAAGGTGGAAGCAAATGGCAAAGTGCTGTATTTTTTTAGGTCTTTACCCGGAGACAAAATGGAACCAATCGGTCCGGGAATTGTAGCATCATAACTATGTCCACCACTTCGTCTATAAATTGGGCAAGTGTTCATACATGCGCCACATCGGATGCAATGCAAGGAGGATCTAAAATCTTCTCTGGCTAATTGGGTTGATCTTCCATTATCAACAATTACGACATGCATTTTTGTACCCTCCCGAGGTCTTTTAAAATGTGAAGTGTAAGTAGTAATTGGTTGTCCTGTTGCACTTCTCGCCAATAACCTCAAGAATACGCCTAAATGTTCTAGTTTAGGTATTAATTTTTCGATACCCATACAGGCAATATGCAAGGGTGCCAGATGTGTTCCCATATCTGCATTGCCCTCATTGGTACAAACTACAAATTCCCCCGTTTCTGCTACGGCAAAGTTTACCCCTGTAATTGCAGCGTCGGCCTTAATAAATTTTTCTCTTAAGTGTTTACGGGCCTCCATTGTTAAATACTGAGGATCTCCATCACAGGGCTTTGTGCTCAAATGTTTTTGAAAAAGATCGTCTACCTCTTCTTTGGTTTTATGGATTGCAGGTAAAACAATATGACTGGGAGCTTCTTTTGCCAATTGTACAATTCTTTCACCCAGATCAGTATCAACGACTTCAATACCATTTTTTATTAAATATGGATTTAAATGGCATTCTTCAGTAAGCATAGACTTACTTTTAACCAATTTTTTCGCTTTGTTCTCTTTAAGAATTTGGAGTACTATGGAATTGTGTTCTGTTCCGTCTTTAGCCCAATGAATAACTACACCATTTTTTGTTGCATTCTCTTCAAATTGAACCAAATAATCGTCTAAGTTGGACAGTACATTCGCCTTAATTTGAGAACCTAAACCTCTTAACTCTTCCCAACCTTTTACGGCATGAACAGAAACATCACGTTTATGCCTAACAAACCACAAGGCTTTATCATGCCAGTTTACTTTTCGTTCATTCCGGTTAAAAATTGTGGCAGCTTTTGAATGGCTCATTGACTGAATTAATTTATAGTACTATTTAATATCTCGGCAATATGCCTCACTTTTATTGGTTGATTATTCCTGTTTATGAGCCCTTCTAAATGCATTAAACAAGAGGTATCTGTTGCGGTGATCACTTCGACCCCATTATTTAGATGATCTTGAATTCGATCTTTACCCATTTTTACAGAAATAGCCTCCTCCACAACAGAAAAAGTCCCTCCAAAGCCACAGCATTCATCTGTTCTGCTGAGCTTCATAATCTTTGCACTATCCACTTCTTTTAGGAGATCCCCAATTACAGAATAGGGTTTTTCCACTCTTTCAGAACAAGATCCCAAACGCAAGCCTCGCAATCCATGGCAGCTTTTGTGAATTCCCACCTTAAATGGAAAATGCGCTCCTACGTTTGTAATTCCCAGAACATTTACAATAAAATCGCATAACTCAAAAACATTTTCACGAACTCTAATTACCTCTTTTGTTTGTGGAATGATATCATAATGTTTCTTTACATGATAAACACAACTCCCGGAAGGGGCAACTATATATTCAAATGATTTAAAATTATGAACAAAATTGTTACAGGCCCCTTTGGATTCGTATTCATAACCTGAATTTGCCATTGGCTGTCCACAGCATGTTTGCCCGTTAGGATAGACTACATTTACATCTAGTTTTTCTAAAAGTTCCAATGTAGCCTTTCCAACCTGTGGATACATTTGATCGATATAACAAGGGATAAATAAACCTACGGTCATAGCAATTATTTTTTATTTTTCAGATGAAATATTTTGTCCATGATCATCCATTTTTCACCTTTTTTGGCACCTGGTAGGGCTTGTTGGTAGTTCCACATCAAAGTTTCCCATTCCTTCACTTTAGGATTGCCAGTATCCATTTGTGATTTTTTAGCAATGGAAAAGCTTTCATTTACTTCCATGATCATAAACAATCGGTTGGAAACCAAATAGATCTCCATAGATTCTATCCCGGAATTTAAAATACTGGCTTCAATTTCTGGCCAAATATTTTCATGATATTTCTTGTATTCTTCGATCAATTTTGGATCATCTTTTAGATCCAGGGCCAAGGTATATCGTTTCATTTCTTCAAACTTTGATTCTGTTATTCTAATACATAATTATTAAACGTTCTATAGCCATAAAGTGCCACAACTAAAAAGCAAATCAGGGGCAAAATAAAAGAAAAATTTACCTCAGGAACTCCTAAAATAGTAACATCAGCATATCCCGAACCACCAAAATCGAGAATATATCCTTGTATTATTGGCATAAATGCTCCTCCAACGATAGCCATCACTAAAAATGCTGAAGCTGGTTTGGCATCATCCCCCAACCCATGAAGTGCGATACCATAAATGGTTGGAAACATCAATGACATACAAAAAGAAACCAATACTAAACTATACAAGCCGACCATTCCCTCAATAAATATTGTACCCAAACAAAAAGCAACTGCCCCAAAAGATAAGATCATTAATAATTTCCCTGAATTAATATATTTAAGGAGAAAAGTAAATAAAAATCGCCCCAATAGAAATACTCCTAAAGCTACATAGGCATAATTTACTGCGTCCTGATTATTGATGCCTAGATTCTCTGCATATTGATAAATATAGGTCCAACACATGATCTGGGCTCCTACATAGAACATTTGTGCAAATACACCCCCTACAAATCTTTCATTCTTAAAAATTCGCTGAATGGAAGCCAACATGCCCAAGGCGTTTTCACTTTCTTTTTTCTCAGGCATTTTAACAAAAGAGATGAGTATAAACATAAAGATAACCAATATCCCTATGCCAACATAAGGATCTCTAATAACCATCAAATCGGAAGTCTTTACTGCAGCTTTGGCAGTCTCAGATAGCGTATCATAAATTGCATTTCCGTTAGCATCAACATCATCTGATTGTAGGGCGCCTAGAATAAATGTCTGAGCAACAAATAAACCGGTTAAGGCTCCCAGCGGATTAAAAGCCTGGGCGAAATTCAATCGTTGTGTCGCTGTTTCTTCAGCACCCATGGACATAATAAATGGATTCGCCGTGGTTTCTAAAAAAGCAAGTCCGAAGGTTAAAATATAAAGTGCTGCTAAAAAGAAAAAATAATTTTCCATTGCGGCAGCCGGATAAAACAAAAGAGCTCCTGTGGCATATAAAGCCAGACCTACTAAATTTCCTACTTTATAAGAATATTTTTTCACCACAAATGCCGCTGGCAGTGCCATTGTAAAATACCCTCCATAAAAAGCGGCCTGAACCCAAGAAGCTCGTGCATTGTTTAATTCTAAGATCTTCTTGAATGCCGATACCATAGGGTTAGTAATGTCATTAGCGAATCCCCATAAGGCAAAAAGAGAAGTTACTAAAATAAATGGAACAAGTACTTTTTTTGATACAATTGGTATTTTTTTCTTGTCAGTCATATATAATTATAAATCAATCTATTAGTATTAGTCTGTTATTGCTCTGTCCAGATGTACGTATCCTCCATCTACAAACAATAGCTGTCCGGTGGTATGGCTCGATCTATCCGACAATAAAAAAACAGCGGTATTGGCAATTTCTTCCATGGTGGTCATTCTATTTTCCAGTGGAATTTTATCCTTTATTTTTTTTAATTCTTCTTCGGGATTTGGAAATTTCTTTATCCAATTTTTATACTGTGGTGTAAAACATTCGGCTACAATAATTGAATTGACTCTTATGTGATAAGGTAGTAACTCAACTGCCCATTCTCTTGTCAATGCATTTCTTCCTCCGTTGGATGCAGCATAACCTGATGTACCCCCTTGTCCTGTTATCGATGTTTTAGATCCAATATTCAATATACTTCCTTTGCTCTTTTTAAGTTCCGGTAAGGCATGATGTGCCATTAAATAGTAATGAATTAATGTTTTATGCAAGGAGGAGACAAAATCTTCGTAATTGCCATTTTCTAAACTAACACCATCATTAACGCCTGCATTATTAACTAAACCATCAATTCTGCCGAATTCTTTGACAACCTGTTCTATGGCATTTTTACAATCTAAAGGATTTGTTAGTTCAGCGAGAACATAGAAAGCATTACCCCCTTTATCTTTAATTATTTTTACCGCGTTTAGAACATCCGGTTTTGTTCTGCCAACAATTACCGGAATAGCTCCTTCTTTTGCCAGTAAATTACAAATACCGTTGCCAATTCCCTTAGATCCACCGGTAACTACTATGACTTTGTTTTCTAAATTGAGATCCATTTATTTTTTATTTACTGTTATTAAGTTGATTACGAATGAATTGAGCAACCTCGTTTCCTATAGCCTCACTTCCTGTCTCAGTGAAATGAACATTTTGGGAAATTTGTAGTTCTTCCATCTTTGGAAGCACAAAACCATAGAGATCATTAATTAGTAGTTTGTTTTTCTTCATAACTTTTAAAGCTACTTTATTGTACTTTTTTGACAATCCGGGATCCCGCATAGACCCTTTTAAATTGTCAGGATAAGGTGTTGTTGTAGCAAATATCAATATTGCATCGGTGTTTTTCAACTTTTTTACTATTTCAGAAAGATTCTTTTTGTATTGCTTTCGATCAGCTTGATAAGGATCTTCAGGATTGCTACTATTCTTACCTGTGACCGGATCGATGTGTTTTAAATCGTGCAATCCAAAATTAAAATGGATGATATCCCATTTTTTTATTCCTATCCATCGGTCAATATTTTGTATACCATAGGTGGTTCCCTGGCAATTTTCATTCTTCCCATTTTCAAACATTGGTCTGTAAACATTGGCCATACCACTTAGGTATTTCTTTACAAAAGGAGTATATCCAATAGAGATAGAATCTCCAAGAATCAGTACATTTGGCAAGTCAGTTTTCGACATCGCTCTCATCCAAGTGGGTAATAATAATACCGATGTCGTAACAAGACTGGTTTTTATAAAATTTCTTCGTTTCATTTCTTAATTAAGATCAATTATTAGTGACAAAATAAGCACTCATATTTTTTATTCGGATTTCCCTATCTGCTTCAATTACTTTTAATCGTAAGTTATTTACCTTAACATTTTCAAAATATTCTATCCTCTTTTGCCCAATGCTTTCCCCGGTTGTTAGAACAATCCATTTTTTACCAACAAGCCCTTCTAATTGATATTTTCTAATACTTTCTCCATAGCGGATATCTTCTTGAATTATTACATGATTAACTAAAGAAGGTTTGTTCAATTTTAACAAAATATTGTTTCCGTTACCATCTGTGGAGGCCAGAGGAGTTGAAAACCTTCTCTTTATTTCATCTCCCCATTCCTTTAACCGTTCCACATCAGTCTTTGGCATCAATCCATCAGTGTCCGGTGTAAGTCCTATAATTAGGGTTGAATTTCTGCCTACAGATTTATAATACATCTCCATTAAATTTTCCAATGGAAAAATATGATCCTCATCTCCAAGTTCCCAAAACCACTCATGCCGCCCATTAAAACCTCTTAAGGGTGCATCTGACATAGCAGGCATCCAAAACTTCCCATTTGGATCCCCTTCCTTTAACAGTTTAAAACTGTTTTTAGCAATATTTTTTTTAGCACTTTCCCCGGCTCCAGTAGCCCTATATGGAAAGGTTGCCCAATTTGGATAAGAAACTGTTCCTGATTCAGATCCTCCCCATCTCGCTTCTGCCAACTGTCCGTTGTGATAAAAAAGGCAATTGGGTTGATAACGACGAACAATAGGCAACACATCAGGTGCTCCATTATCAGGATGATCAGCTCCTCCATCGAACCAAATTTCAAACAAATCACCATAATTTGTGCATATTTCTTTTACCATTCCTTCAACCATATTATTGTACCATTTTTGCCGATTTTCTTTAAAGGATCCTTCACCGTTTATTTCGAAATCATGAACGCCCAAAAATGAGTTCCAACGAATACCAAGATAAATACCTGGTTTTATATCGTATTTTTTACAAGAAGCTACGAAATCAGCAACAATATCTCCTTTACCATTCCTCCAATTTACTGCTTTTAAACTGTAAGGATTAACATCCGATTGAAAAAGTGCAAAGCCAGTTTCATGCGTTGCAGTCAAAATAGCAAAGCTTGCACCAGCATCTTTTGCTGCTTTGACCCATTGATCCGTATTCAAATTCTTTGGGTTAAATATTTGGTAATCCAAAACAGGATCAATTCTATTAGCACCCTGACTATATTTTTTACCATCGAATACATGTAAGTCATAGTGAAAAACTACCCCGAGTTCAGCTTCCTGCCAAGCCAATTGTCGCCGGTTAGGAATTGGATAAGAATTTTCCTTTATTGGAATAAAAATACCATAAGATTCATCGTCCTTTCGTACAGAAAGACTCAATACCTTTAGCTTACCATTTTCATGATAAATAAATGGACGTTCCAATCGATCTGGTATCAAGATACGTCCATCCTTCAAGGAGATTTTTTTTTGCATCAGCACAAATTCATTGGATTTTTTCCAATTGATCCCGTCCTGGGAGGTTACTAATCCAATAAAACCTTCGGCATGAAATATACCATAGAATCGTCCTCTTTCTTCATCGTACCAAAGTGACATATCCTCAGTATCCATATAATCTATTACTGGTTTTTCTTGTAAAACAAAAGGACCTTCAGGGTGTTCTGAAATTGCGACAGCTTGATTGCGAATGAACCTCTTTTCATTTGGTTTGTCACCTTTGACAATCAAATAGTATTTGCCATCTTTTCCTTTATCTATAGCGGGATTTACAGTGAGTGTTGTAATCGGACCAGAAGGTTCAATAATGGGCTTGTCCAATCTGATCCATGGCCCGTATATGGAGTTCGAAAAAGCCACACCCGTCCGTTGATTAGGTCTCAATATTTTCCAATTCGGATGACTATATCCTGATTTTGCCGTTTCAATTAATTCTGTATCTGTAATTGAATGGCCACCCATATTTGTGCTGATATAATATAAGTAATATTTGCCCTCAAAATATTTGATCTTAGGGTTATGAGCGGTAATTGCATCCCAAAAACCTTCCCCTCTTCCTTTTAGAACTGTTTCTTTGTATTTCCATGGACCTGCCGGACTTTTAGAAATTGCATGAGCTATTTCGGAATGAGTTAGCCATCCAAGAAATCCGTACTCTTTTTTCCAGCGAGAATAAAATAGATGGTACCTGCCATTCTTTTCTTTAATTATTGAATTTCCCCAATTATAATACCCTTCAGTTTTAAATATATTATCCGAAGAAATTTCTTCAAAACTATCATATAGATGTAAATCGTCGGTTTTATTTTGAGCAAAACCCAGGATCACTGTAAATAACAGAACATTAAAAATTTTGAAGGTCATTTTTTTAAACTATTTTGTAATCACACCTATCTCCGCAAAAGAAGCATTATTTTCTCCACCGTGAATTTTTGTTGCTTTTATTTTAAAGTATTTTCCTTCAACAGGATTGAATTTAATTTTTTGTTCTATAGGGTTGTTCCAAATATTACCGAACTCTCCTTCTGCAACTTTTTGCCAGTTCTTGTTGTCTGTGCTCACTAAAAACTCATAATTCGTAATCACACCTTTTATCCATCGGTCTTGCATGGGTAAATAGGTAAACCCTTTCAAAGTATAATCTTTGCCTAAATCAACAGTTACAAATTGGGAAAGCTCCTTTTCTCCGGTAGTAGACCATGAAGTATTGGAATCTCCATCGATCATTTTATCAGCAAATGATATATCTCCCGAACTAACCGCAATGATATTCCACTCTTTTTTACTGATATCAAAATTCTGAGAGGTCACTTCGCTCGACTTCTTTGTTACATCATCATAGGCTATCGCCTTTATTACTATTGGTTCATCTACCAGAAAAGGCGTTTCAAACTTCTTTGAGGAAACGCCTGGCTCACTGCCATCTAAAGAGTAATAAATAGTTACACTTGCATCTGTTTTTACTATATCCAACATACCGGATTTATCTCTCTTTAGAACGGGAGCAACAAGAAGTTTAGGGGCATTATAGATTTCTATACTTGATAGTAATGGAGATCCTTTCGCATCAATAATCGACACTTTAATTTTAGAGACTGTGACAGTATTAAAACGTAAGATCCTTTTATATCCTATGGTAGTTTGCCTATCTATTACTTCCCATTTTCCATCAATTTCAGCTTCAATCGTAAAGCTTTTTATACGCTGTCCCAACGGAATATATTCTTGAAGTATAATTCTATTCATTGCTGTGGGAGAATCAAATTCTATAGTGATCGATGCTTTAATGACACTATCGTTGGTAGCCCAATAGGTTTCCTGATTACCATCATTGACATTGGCCGAAGAATAATTTGAACTATTGCCGCGGGTGTCAGTGGCACTTATTTTTTGTCCTTTGGCTAAGTTTACTTCAAAATCTGCCTCTAGTTGATGTTTAAGAGCCTTCAATTGTTTTTCATCATTTTCATGAACCAATCCACGGTTATCTATGGGTAAATTCAATAATAAAGATGCATTTCTGCCTACGGACTCATAATAGATTTTTAGTAAATGGGCCAAGGATTTTACTTTATGGTCTTCATAAGGATGATAATACCATCCCGGTCTGATGGAAACATCGCATTCTGCGGGTACCCAGTTGGTTCCATCCTCATGGCCGGACCTTAGCTCTTTATATTTTGGATAACCGATATGAACCTCATCTCTTATCAGGCTCCAATTGGTTTCATTTGCCCATCCTTCTTCATTGCCCACCCAACGAACTCCCGGTCCACCATCGCCAAAAATAACTGCATTAGGCTGTAATTCCCTTACAATGCTTATTGCTTTATCCCACTGATAGTAGGTCTTATTATCAATTTTTCTGGTTTCATTCGCGCCACCGTAATACCCGGAACCCCCGTTGGCACCATCAAACCATACTTCGAAGATCTCTCCATAGTTGGTTAACAACTCTCGTAATTGATTGTGAAAAACAGTTACATATTCCGGCTTCCCATAGTCAGGGTGGTTTCGATCCCAAGGCGACAGATACACTCCCATTTTAAGGCCATAAGCTTTACAAGCTTCTGAAAGCTCTTTTATAACATCTCCTTTTCCATTTTTCCAAGTAGAATTCTTTACCGAATGTTCAGTGTATTTTGAAGGCCATAAACAAAAACCATCATGATGTTTGGCAGTAATAATAAGTCCTTTCATACCTGCTTCTTTGGCAATTCTTGCCCATTGCATAGCATCCAGTTCTGATGGATTAAATTGTGAAGGTTTTTCACTCCCCTCTCCCCATTCAATGTTGGTGAAGGTATTCATATTAAAATGAAGAAAACCATAATATTCCATTTCCTGCCAGATCAACTGACGTGCAGAAGGAAGAGGCCCTACCGGAGCAGGAGGCTCAATTTGTGTGGTACATGAATGGAACAAACTAATTGTCCCAATAAGTAAATATTTAAAATTTTTCATAAAATATATTCTTTGACCTAATATTGTTTTAAGGCATTAATTGGTAATGACACTTTCAATCCTGTGTTTTTATGAGTTGGCATTTGTGCATTCACATCTTGTAAATAATTGGATAATACAGTTGCAAGTTCTCTTACTTTTTCAGGATTTGATGCTACGAGATCATGCTGTTCTCCAATATCTTCCTTAAGATCAAACAATTCCATTCTTTCATCTAGATGATAGTAGATCAGCTTCCAATCTCCTTTCCTAACCACACTGGAAGCCCCTATCCCCGGTCCTGACGGACCCCATTCGTTAGGGTAATGCCAGAATAATGGTCGTTCATTATTACCTGTCTTTTCTTCTTTCAAAAGAGATAAAAAGCTAAGGCCATCTATTTCTTGAACCGTTTCTACATTGGTAATGCCAGCCATCTCTAATATTGTTGGATAAAAATCTTCAATTATCAAATACCCATCGGATACCGAATTAGACTTTACTATTCCCGGCCATTTGACGATCATCGGCTCTCTGATTCCTCCTTCATGGACAGATCCTTTACCGCTTGCTAAAGGTTTGTTATGTGTATGTTTTTCTTCACCCCTTGCAACAGCACTTAAGCCACCGTTATCCGACATAAAAAGAATGATCGTATTTTTATCAAGGTTCTTCTTTGCAAGATAATCCATTATATCGCCTAAACTTTGGTCCATCCCTTCGATCATAGAAGCATATTTTGCTTCAGTAGAATCAATTCCGGTATCCAGATATTTTTGCAAAAATTGATCATCACCCATAATTGGTGTATGAACAGCATAGTGCGCCATATACAAAAAGAAAGGTTTTTTATTAGTAACTGCTGTATCCATTGCTTTTATAGCCTCTGATGTCAATGCTTCCGTTAAGAAAATATCTTTACCAAAATATTCATTTAGATCAGGTACGGCCCAGGGTTTTAATTTTTTTAATTCCATTACCGTAGTTTTCCGTTCCCAAATAACTTCCTGGCTGGCCCGCACCTGTGCCTCCAATATTTACTTTAAATCCTAAATTTATTGGGTTTTCACCAATTGTGCCTCTGGCTCCAAAATGTGCTTTTCCTACATGAATGGTATAGTATCCTGCTTGTTTCAAAAGTTCAGGTAGAGGAGTAGCATATACAGCATGAGAATCTCCGATAACGGGACTTAGGCCATTCATATTCCATATAGGAAATTGTAAAGCAGGATGATTCTTCTCCATCCCATGGATTTTATCTCTAGCAGAAGTCCAGTTAGTTACTCTATGCCTCGCAGCATTCATCCCTGTCATTAAACTAACTCTGGTAGGAGTACAAACGGGGGTGGCATAAGCTTGAGTGAATTTCATTCCTTCCGATGCCAATCGTTCCATATTGGGGGTATGATAGCGTCTGTTAAAAGGAGTTTCTTTATCCCAAAACGGGACGGAAGTATCCTGCCATCCCATATCATCTACCAAAAAAACGATAATATTAGGTGGAGGAGGGGCTTCATCTACTTTTTTTGTATCACATGCCCCCAGAAGAATTCCTAGAGATAATAGGTAAATTATATTATAGTTCTTCATTTTTAAATATCTCGATTACAGGTTTTCCTCTCCAAAAACCCGGCACTTCCAATCCTAATAAATAGGCTATAGTGGCTCCGGTATCATAGGTAACAATACTAGAATTTAGTTCTCCTTTAGAAGGAATATTTTTTCCATAGATGATCCAGGGAATTTCAACCTCAGCCAGAGTCTTACCACCATGTCCTTTGTCGATACCCCCATGGTCAGAACTGAATAGAATTACAGTATCGTCCATCATTCCGTTTTTTTCAAGAGTATTTATAATTTTACCAATTAGATCATCGATATTTTCTACGGCCTCATAATATTCCATGGTATCATGTCCTATATTATGTCCGGCACTATCGGGCTCACTTAAATGAATGAAAGTTAGGGTAGGTTTTTCATTTATGATAAAATCCAGCGCTTTTTTTGTTGTCACCTCATCGGAGTCTCCATTAAAATCCAGATCGACCATATTTTTTTCAAAAAGATATCCAATACCCCCCCAGGTGTAAGAAACTCCTTTTTTTGCATTAGGCATTTGTTCATCAATTAAGCTAAAGATAGTAGGGTAAATTCCACCATTGCCAATTATTCTCGAGGGCAATTCGGGAGTTTTACTACCCCATTCTGTATATCCATGTAGTTCGGGTCCCGACCCCATGATCATAGAAGCCCAGTTTACAGCACTGGATGAAGGTAATACGGCTCGTGCCTTTAAGGAATACGAACCATCTTTCATCAACTTTCTTAAATTGGGGACTTTAGCTTTTTCAAATGCATATGCCCCAAAACCATCTGAGCCGATCAAAATAACATGCTTTGCTATTTGTTTGGAACCTTCCTTTTTAATTGATCGCTGACATGAACAAAGAACACCAATAAATATTAATGTTGTCAAAGAAATTTTTAAAAATTGTTTTATTTCCATTTCGCCGTTATTTTAATATGTTCAGGTTACCATCTAACCGGATTATTTGATTAGTTTTCAAGTTAAGGACTACTTGTAAATCATTGTATACTACTTTTTTAGTTTGCTCTTCTTTTGATTTTAGACTTAGCTTGTATAATTTTCCTTCTTTCCATTCTATATCTACTTCGATATTTCCTCTGGCCTTAAGACCAGCTATTTTTCCAGTTTTCCAATTCAGAGGTAAGGTGGGGAGAATTCTGATAAAGCCTTCATGCGATTGCATTAAAAGCTCAGCAATAGCGGCAGTAAATCCAAAATTACCATCAATTTGAAAAGGAGGATGCTCATCAAATAAATTATCGGCCACTGATATTTGCAAGAATTTTTTAATGTTTTCTTCGGCGGATTTTTCATCAAATAAACGGGCGTTGAGGTTGATCATCCACGCTCTGCTCCAACCTGTTCCGGCACCACCATATTGCAATCGATATGCAATGGTTTTTTTAGCTGCTTCAAAAGCGTCTTTATTACTTTCTACAATTTGATCACCAGGATGCAATCCATATAAATGAGACATATGTCTGTGCCCTTTTTCGTGTTCCTCGTAAGCTTCGTTCCATTCCAACAATCTGCCATCTTTGCCCACAACAACTCCGGGATGAAGTCTATCTCTTTTTAATTGCACTTCTTTAACAAATTCATCATCAACTTCCAATATTTCAGCCGCTTCCAGAACATTGTCAAATACTTCTCCAATAATTTGATGGCCCATTGCACTCCCATAAGATACAGCTGCAGGGTGCCCGTCTCCTGATAAATAGGAATTTTCCGGAGAGGTTTCCGGAACGGAAACCCAGGTACCGCTCTTTTCATCCCATATCAACCAATCCAAATAGAATTCTGCAAAAGATCTCATAGCTGGATAGGCCCTGGTTTTCAAAAACTCTTTATCCTGTGTATACTGATAATGTTCCCAGTAATGTTGTGCAGACCAACCACCACCATGAATCCATGCGCCCCAATATGCTTGCTCAGCCCTCATCCATGGCGCAGCCCAAAGATCAGTTGCATGATGTAATACTGCCCCTCTATCTATGCCATATTGTTCTTTGGCAGTAATTTTACCACGTTCAATCAACCTATCCAGAAAATCAAAAAACGGTTCGTGCAACTCACTTAGATTAGTAACCTCCGCAGGCCAATAGTTCATTTGCAAATTGATATTTAAGTGATAATCGGCGTTCCATGGAGCTTCAATATGATCATTCCATATGCCCTGTAAATTAGCAGGATTAGTACCGGGTCTGGATGAAGATATTAATAAATATCTTCCATACTGAAATAACATTGTTATCAGATCCGGGTCATCAAAGCCTTCTTTAATCCTTTTTAATCTTTTGTCTGTAGCCAGAGAATCTAATTCCTGACCTCCAAGATCAAAATCCACTCGTTTGTACAATTTTTGATAATCATTTGTGTGTCTTTTTAATAATTCATCAAACGATTTATCCTTTAACAGCGATAGGGTTTCTATATTTTTCTCTTCGTATTTTTCATGATAAAAAGATGTATTACACACGATAAACAAGGTTGCTTTTTGAACTCCTTTTAATGTCAACGCCCCATTTTTAGCTTCAATACTACCAGATTTAGTTCTAACTTTTAATCTGGTCTCAAATTTTACACCATAATCAATTGGAAAGGGTTTCGATTCTTTCATTCCTCCATATTGTGTAACCATCCCTGCCATAATAATTTCATTATTTGAGGGGTTCGTTAGAATTACTGTATTATGCTCATGATCTAATGGGCGATCCAGTTTTATACTAAAGTTCATCCCTTCTTTGGCTGTAGTTGTTAATTCTATAACCAAGACATCATCAACGGCTGATGAAAATACTTTTTCCGAATATTTATCCCCATCAGAAGAATAGTTAACAGATACTAAAGCATCGTTTAAACTCAAGGATCGTGTGTAATTTTCAACCTTCTTCTCTTTTTGAAAATTGATGTACAGATCGCCCATGGTTTGGTGAGATCTTTTTATGGATCTATAAGAAAATTTATCAACGATCAACTTATCCACTTCATGGTTTTGTCCATCTTTTAATAGCTGCCTGATCTGCGCGAGATCTTCCTTTGTTCCTTTTGCGTTTCCCCAATCAGGCCCACCCGCCCACATGGAATCCTCATTCAACTGAATATGTTCATGTTGAGGATCTCCAAATACCATTGCACCCAATCTTCCGTTTCCAACCGGAAGTGCTTGCATCCAATTGTCAGCAGGTTGTTCATACCATAAAACTTGTTGATATTCTTTAGAACTCTCTTTATTCTGACAAGAAAACAATGTTAAAAAAGAAATGATTAAAAATAGTTTAGGACTTTTCACCATGGTCTTAAATGTTTGTATATTAATCATAAAATTAAATTTCTTTGCCTGTAATTTTAAATGTCCACGCATAGGTATCACTTTTCCAGGTATTTAAAATTTCCATAGGAATATTTATTTTCAACCCTGTGTTTTTATCGTAGTTCCATTCTAACGACTCTTCATGCCCCAGAAGATAGATCTTTGAACCATCATTTGGCACTATATTGTTAACTAAGAAAACTGCTTCAGGTTTTATTAAGGAAATGGCATAGACCGTATTTTCTCCTTTTTTCTTCGTGAACCGGATGTTCTCACCTTGTTTATAATTTTTTTCTAATTTTTCGGTCTTATAGATAGCTTCTCCATTGGTTCTTAACCACTTACCAGTTTCTTCCAATCTTTCCACACTTGGTTCAGGAATTAATCCTTCGGCAGTTGGTCCCACATTCAACAGATAGTTACCTCCTTTTGCCGTTACATCAATTAGGTTATGAACCAAAACTGTTGCCGATTTCCAGTTGTGATCATTTTTCTTGAAGCCCCAGGTATCGTTCATTGTCATACAGGATTCCCAATCTAAAGTAGAAGCATTTTCTAAAATTTCTTGTTCGGGTGTTCCAAAGTCTCCTGCATACTTACCCCCTTCTTTATTCATGCCCTGCATGCCATCACGTCCCTTATCTACCCGATTATTTATCAAAATGCCTGGTTTTAAAGTTCGTACATATTGGTATATTTCCAAACCTTGTTCATGGGTATATTCGCCAACCCATTCACCATCGAACCACAGAATATCGGGGTCATAATTATCTATTAATTCTTTTAGTTGAGGTTTCATATATGTTTCCAAATAATTAGCAAAGTGCGTATTATTGTCTTCCCTTTTATTTGGATCATCTTTTAAATACGAATATGCCTGGGCGTCAGTATGATGCCAATCCATGATGGAATGATATAGTCCAAATTTAATTCCCTGCGCTTTACAAGCCATGGAAAGTTCCTTTAAAATGTCTTTACCATATGGGGCAAAATCAACAATGTCATAGGCAGACACCTTGGAATCCCAAATTGCAAATCCATCATGATGTTTTGAGGTAATTACGAGGTATTTCATTCCAGCATCCACAATAATTTTTACCCAGGCATCAGAGTCAAATTTTACCGGATCAAATTGTTTGGCAAATTTCTCATATTCCTCTTTTGGAATCTGTCCTCTTTGCTGAATCCATTCTCCAATTCCTTCAATTTCTTTTCCGTTGTACTCTCCTGCAGGAACAGAATAAACTCCCCAATGAATAAACATCCCAAATCGTGCATCTCTCCACCATTCCATTCGCTCATCGAAAGCTGTATCCGTTTCTTCCAGATAATTTACAGTTTCAATGACTTTTTCAACTTTTTGTGATTCACAAGAAACCAACAATAATAGAGTCATAGTAATTGTCGAAAATTTCCAAAAATTGTCTTTCATTTTTTAAGATTTAAATTATAAAAATTATTTGCATTTCCTCCCATGATCTTTGCCTTGTCATCCAACGAATATTTAGCGATATATTCACTGAGAATTTCCAGTTGTTTCTCATATTCTGCAGCTAATAAGCATACAGGCCAGTCAGATCCGTACAGAATTCGTTTTACTCCAAAAGCATTGAATATTACGTCCAGATATATTGTAAAATCTTCATTCTTCCAATTTTTCCAGTCTGCTTCTGTAACCAACCCCGAAGCTTTACAAAAGACATTTTGTGCTTTTGCCAATTCCTCCATGTTTTTTTTCCAGGCAACCATTTTTCCATTTTTAATAATTGGTTTTGCCATATGGTCGACAATAAATTTTTGAGAAGGAAATTTATTTACCAATTGAATGGTAGCAGGTAATTGTTGTGGAAGAACCAGAATATCATAAGTTAATCCAAATTGTTTCAACAAAGAAATACCATGCTGAAATTTTTCCTCTAGTATAAAATCATCATATTCAGCTTGAACAATATGCCGCACACCCTTTAGTAAATTATTAGAACTATAATGGGTTAATCTTTCCTCAATATTATCTGCTCGAAGATCCACCCATCCAACAACTCCTTTGATAAAAGAATTATTTTTAGCTAGACCCAATAAAAATTCTGTTTCGTATTCCGACTGATCTGCTTGAACTGCTATACACCCGTCCACATCATTTTTTTCTAAAACAGGGACAAGATCTTTTGGTAAAAAATCTCTACGGATAACTTTCATATTCTCGTCGATCCACCCATCTCTAGCAGGATCGTATTTCCAAAAATGTTGATGTGCATCAATTTTCATTGTTTTGTATTATGATAATGGTACTCCATTCAATAGGTCTTACAATGTTAAATATTTTTAATTAAGATGATCATGTCGAAGGATTTGTATCATCCAGATCATCTCTATTATTAACATATCCTGTTGGAGCTTCACAGGATTGAAAAGGATACATCAGGTTACCGAGACCATCACCGTCATTATCTTTATAAAATGTTTTTATTTCACCTGGTTCACATCCACTTGAATTAACTGTTTGATCAATAGCTGCTAATAATGACAGATCATTAAATGCATCCTGACCTAATTCCCATATCATTATGCCATTGGCTTTTTGTAGAGCGAGTTTGCTTTTTTCAACAATTGTAGGAATTCCGTTATAATAAAGAAGGCCAACCTCATCTAAATAAGCATATTCATAATTTAAGCTTATAATAAATTCATAGGTTAAAGCCTTAAAATCAGAAGGATCAAAATCTCTACCATAAAATGGAACTCCCAGTACTAATTTTTCCTTTGATATCCCTTTTTGAAAAGTCCAAAAATCCAGAGCATTTTCCGCCAGAGAGTAGGGAGAGTGCTGACCGGGATCGTTTGGTCGCCATGGTCCGGTGGCATCATAGGCCATAATATTGATAAAATCAAAACTATTTAAAGTTTTATTTGTGATGACCGCATCTAAATAGGTTGGTGTAAGTGCGGCAGTTATTGCCAGGCCTTTGGAATGCAATTGATCTTTTAATTCCTGAACAAACAAATTATAATCGGCCCCTAATGATGTTATCAAAGATCCTTCAATATCAACATCAATACCATCAAGTTTATTGGCAATTACAAAATTCACCATTCGCAAAATGCATTCCTTTCTATAGGTACTAGACAGGTACTTTTCCCAATGATCTCCGGTATCTCCTCCACCGGCAATAGATAATAATACTTTAGTATTTGTTGATTTAATTTTTTGAACTATAGGTAATATAGCTTCACCATTTCCAACTACCAAATTCCCGGAAGTGTCTAAATTCCCGAAAGCCAAATTCACATAAGTAACCTGGTCGAAGTTGATATTATCCACCAGTGAAAATCTATAGTAGGGCAGGTACCCAACTACTTTAAAAGAAAGGTCTTCTTCATAGATATCAATTAGAGGTTCCTCAATATCTATTTCATTTTCAGAAACATCGCAGCTAATTATCACAAGAAAACTTAAGATTAATAAATAATTAAAAGGCGTTAACAAAAGAATCTTATATCGAGTCATAGCAAATTATAGGTTAGTTTCATAAATCGATTTTAAATCAAGTTCATCTCCCATAGTCCCTTGTAGTTGAATTAGCTCTTTAAAAAGGGTTTTTAATTTCTTTGAATTTGCGGGGTCAGAAGAAAGGTCATTTAATTCTAAAGGGTCATTCTCCAGATCAAATAGCAAAACTTTTTGGGACCTAGGATAAACTATTAATTTATAGTTATCTTTTCTGATCATCCGCTGTGACCCTTTTTCATAGGTACCATAAATGGCTCCATAATTACTTTTTGTTCGGGATTCATTTGTAAAGTCCATTAGGCTGTTAAATTCGATATATTCCGGTTTTTCTATCTCTGCAATTTCTAATGTTGTTGCCATGATATCCTGTAAATATACATCTGCCTCTATTTTTTTTTCCTTTGGGGATATTTGGCCCTACAACCATAAGAGGAACTCTCATGCTATGATCGAACATGTTCTGTTTCCCCATAAGGCCGTGTTCACCGCAGGCCAGGCCATGGTCAGAAGTAAAGAAGATATATGTATTTTCCTTTAGTCCTTTCTTATCTAATGCGTCCAGGATATCTTTTATTTGGTCATCTAAATGAGAGGTAATGGCATAATATTCCTGCCGGTTCACTTTTATCGAATATTCTGTCCTTGGAAAAGGCGCCAATTTTTCGTCTCTCAGATTTTGACCTGCTCCCATTGTTTCCGCATAGGGATAGGTTGGCATATAACTTTCCGGAACGGCAATACTTTCCAAAGGATACATATCTACATATTCCTTGGGCGATTGCCTGGGGTCATGAGGCGCATTAAAAGCGATATACATAAAAAAAGGTTTCTCTTTTAGCGCAGCACTGTCAATAAAGGAAAGGGCATCATCTTTTACCACTTCACTCCAGTGTTTGCCTCCTTTCCAATAGCCTCCAAATTCTTTTTTCCAAGGTTGCCATAAGGTATCGTTAACATTTTGTGGTCGGTTATATCCTTCTGGTGTATCCCAAGGCATTCCACGGAGTACATGGCCAACATGATTAAAAATATCTTTTGGCTTTGCATTTACATGCCACTTACCGGTCATATAAGTATCATAACCAGCTGTTTGCATTAATTTAGGCCAGGTTTTATCTATATCTTCATTCTTAGAATAATGATCAGAAATTTGTTGTGCTCTCCATATGGAGCGCCCGCTAATTAACATCGCTCTTGAAGCAACGCAAACAGCACCATTCCATCCACCCATATTGTACGCGTGAGTAAAGGTTATTCCTTCTTCTGCCAATTTATCCATAGTTGGCGTAATAATTTCGTCATTTCCCAGAGCATGTACGGCTTTAAAACTCTGGTCATCGGAGAACAAGAAAATAATATTTGGTTTTTCCTCTTTACATCCAAAAATAAAGAGAAGAAATATTACATTTAAATATATCATGTATTTCATAGTACTGTAAATTTCGGTTCACAACCAATCCCGGTTGTCCTTCCATTATATTTAACCCAGGTAGTCTATGCACTTCTGTTTTGAGGTTCCTAAACCATCAATTCCTAACTCAACAACATCTCCGGCTTTCAAATATTTTGGAGGAATAAATCCTAATCCAACTCCAAATGGTGTACCTGTTGAGATTATATCACCTGGTAATAAGGTCATAAATTGACTGATGTAACTCACCACTTCCTGAATGTTAAAAATAAAATCTGAAGTAGAGCTATTTTGTACAATTTCGCCATTGAGCTTCAACCATAAATTTAAATTATTAGGATCTTTTATTTCATCTTTTGTTGCGATAAAGGGACCAATAGGTGCGAAGGTATCACAACTTTTACCTTTAACCCATTGCCCTTCTTTTTCCAATTGAAATTCTCGTTCACTATAATCGTTATGCAAAACATATCCGGCTACATGATCTAAGGCATTTTCTTCGCTCACGTACGACGCTTTTTTACCAATAACAATAGCCAGTTCAACTTCCCAATCTGTTTTTACACTTCCTTTAGGAATAACTAAATCATCATTAGGACCAACAATTGCAGTGGTAGCTTTAAAAAATAATACAGGTTCTTTAGGTACTCCCATACCACTCTCAGCCGCATGTTGTGTGTAGTTTAAGCCCACACAAACAATTTTAGACGGGCGAACCAATGGAGTTCCTAATCTCACTTCGTTACCGATAGTTGGACATTCAGAAGCATTTTCTTCCAACCATGTCGCTAAATCTTCAAGACCTTCTCCCCCAAAAAAAGTTTCTGTATAGTCTTGACCAAAAGCGCTTACGTCTATTTTTCTTCCATCCTTTAATTGAACTCCCGGTTTTTCTTGGCCTTTAGCTCCAAATCGTATTAGTTTCATGCGTTTATTTTTATTGATTTTATTTTGTATTAAATACTTCTAACTGTTTCCATTTATTTCCATAGCCCGGATCATTGCTTAACTTTTCGCCCATGGTACTTCTTCCATTTTCAATATAAGAAACCATCAAATTTTTCATTTCATTAACTACTTCCGGATGCTGCCCATAAAGATTATTATCTTCTCCTGGATCAATTGATAAATCGTATAATTGAAATTTTGGTAATTCTTTTACTAACTCTGAGTCCGGACGTGGTGAGCTCCAACCTCCTGACCCTGGACAAAATATCAATTTCCAATTATCTTTTCGAATTGCAAAACTTCCATTAATAGAACTATGAACTGTGGCTTTTCTTAAGAAATTTGATGCCTTAGGATCTTTAAATAAAGGGATCAATGAAAAACTATCCTCACCTTCATTGGATTGTAAAGTTGTATCGGTTATTTCAGCACAAGTAGCAAAGAAATCTGTTGTACAAATGGTTTTGTCTGAAGTTGTATTTGGTTTTATTCGAGAAGGCCATTTCACAATAAACGGAACACGGTGTCCTCCTTCAAAAATATCGGCTTTATGACCTCTGTAAATTGCACTGGGATCATGTCCTTTTTCGTCTAACAATTTAAAATTGGCCTGTGGAGAACAGCCATTATCACTCACAAAAATAACTATGGTGTTATCTTCAATTCCTGCATCCTTGATCGTTTTGATCAATTGTCCCATATAATCATCAATCATTATAACAAAATCACCGTAAGGATTTAGCTCACTTAAGCCCAGCCATTCTTCGGTTGGTAATATTGGTGTATGTGGTGAGGGAAGGGCTAAATACAAAAAAAATGGTTTTGTATCTTTCGATTTTTTTTCAATATAATCAAAAGATCTTCTAAAGAAATTAGGTGTTACATCATCATGAATGAAATCACTTGAAGTAGGCCCTTCACGCCACCAGGTATATTTGCCTTTGTTTACAGTAACTGTATCCGGCACTTTGGTAGGCAATCCGTTTTCAACATAAACATATGGTGCCATATCCAAGGATCCGCTATGCCCATAAGAATAATCGAAGCCCAGATCTTTTGGTCCGTTTTTTATAGGTTTGCTAAAATCAATATTAGCAAAATCATTTGCTGACCAGCCATCTCCGCTATTATCATCTTTGTTAAATAAGGCCCAGTCCCATCCTAAATGCCATTTTCCTATAAAGGCAGTGTTGTAGTTTTTTTGCTTTAATAAAGTAGCGACTGTTGTTCTACTTGTGGGGATCAAAGCTTTTGATTTACCAGTCAAAACACTCGATTTAAGGTTACTTCGCCAATTATATCGTCCGGTAAGAATTCCATATCTAGTTGGTGTACAAACGGCTGAAGAGGTATGTGCATCTGTAAATTTCATTCCGGCAAAGGCTAGTGCATCAATATTTGGAGTTTTTATTTTTCCGTTCGGATTGAAAGTATTGATGTCTCCATAGCCTAGATCATCAGCCAATACATAAATGATATTTGGTGCTTTTTTTATTGCATCAACAGCAACAATATTCACTTTATTAGTACATGCAGTTAATATGCAGTTGGCACTGATAACTAAAATTAAATGTTTAAAATTCATCTGTTCTACATTAATTATTAGCTCTTTTTAATATTAACATTTTCCTTATTGATATACCTTAACCCAGTCAATGATCATTTGAACCGGTAGATCTTCCGATTTGACTTTGCCCACCCACGAGCCTCCAAGTTGCTGATCGATCATCACATAAAATGGTTGATCATAAGGCCATTGTGATGCATCTACTCCTTCTAATTTAGGATAAGTAAAAGTTGCTTTGCCATTTAGCGTAAAAACCAGTTTGTCAGGATACCACTCCAGGCCATAGGTATTATATTTTTCTGTATCCAATTTTGCCGTTCCATAATGAACTGGGTTATTTTTTTGCTTGAGTTCCAACGTATAATAGGAATGTGTTGTTTGATAGATAATATCTTCAAAATTAAGATGCTCCATAATGTCTATCTCTCCATTTCTTGGATATTTTCCATATTTATTTTGTTCTGCCAGCATCCACATTGCAGGCCAGGCACCTTGAGCATTTTCGAGTTTCGCTCGAATTTCTATTTTCCCATATTGGAATGCAAATTTAGCTTTGGTATAGATTCCTCCTGTTAGAAAAGGTCTGGGATCATTTAGTGTGTCAGGATTGACAATTCCCCTCAAAAAAAGTTTACCATCTGAAATAGCATAGCATTGTGGGTTATCGGACATATAATTTCCCCAGTCTGCGTTATTGGAAGGGATAATTGTCCACTTCGTAGAATCTAATTCCGGTTTCTTAAAGTCATCTTGCCATATTATATTCCATTCACTTTTTTTCCGGTCTTCTTTTTGCACATGGATATAGGAATCAGTTTTTTGAGCCCCAATGCTCTGGAAATTTATTAGAGTGAAAACCATTAAGAATAGTAGTGTGTATTTTCCCATTGTTATTGATCAATTATTTGAATTCAAAAGCTTTTTAAAAGTTCTAAGTCCATTGGCTGCTTTAACTTATTTTTATGTTTCACAATCATCCATTTAATTTAATATATCCACCATCAATGGGGTAATCAGTTCCAGTGATAAATCCGGCTTCATCTGAACATAAAAATAAAGCCAGATGTGCAATTTCCTCAGGTTTTCCCATTCGCCCGATTGGTTGAGATTTGGACAGAGTTTCAAACATTTCTTCTTGATTATCAGGATAATTTTTTGCAATAAACCCATCTACAAATGGTGTATGGACTCGACCCGGAGAAATGCAATTACATCGGATACCATCCTTTAAATAATCCTTTGCCACAGAATAGGTCATAGTTAACACGGCACCTTTTGTCATTGAATATGCAAAACGATCTGAAATTCCAACTGAAGAGACGATGGATGCCATGTTTAAAATTACGCCTCCATTTTTCTTCATTTTTTGAATACAGGCATACATACAATTGTATACTCCTTTAATATTTACCTGATACAATCGATCAAGATCTTCTTCTTGTGTTCCCTCTAAATTTCCCACATGTGCAATGCCCGCATTGTTCACTAATATATCTATAGTGTTATTTTCAGTAATCTCAGCAATTACTGACAATACCTTTTTTTGATTGGATACATCACATTGGTAAGCCGTAGCTTTACCTCCGGACGAAATAATTTCATCAACGACAACTTGTGCTGAATCTTTATTGATTTCAAGTATACAAACATTAGCTCCTTTTTGAGCAAATCTAATGGCAATAGCTTTTCCTATTCCACTTGCTCCACCGGTGATGATGGCGGTTTTCTTTTGCAAACTAAACTCTGACATAACGTTATTTTAAAATGATTTCTATTATTGTATCAATTTGATCTTTTTTATTATTTGGCACCTCAATAAACATCCCATATTTAGTGATCTTATAGTTTACCTTTTCTTTATTTTTATAAAAACGCATACTTTTTATCTTCCCCTTAAAGTTCTCCACAAAGAATAATTCTTTAGTCTCTTCTAAAATATGTAAATACATGGTCTTTCCTTTTTGAGTAAATGCCATCTCATCTGTAGGTGCTATAGGTCCTCCTGTAGTTTTATATATTGTTTCACCATTTTCTCTCATCCAATTCCCCACTTTTTTTAAGGATTTTATATGTTCGCTTTGAATTTCACCGTTGGGCATTGGACCTACATTGAGTAATAAATTACTTCCATAACCAGCTGATCTTATAATATATTGAATTAATTCTTTTTCTGATTTATGTTTATTGTCTTTTAAGTTAAAACCCCATGAGCCATTTATAGTTTCACATACTTCTTTTGGTAATTGACCAACATTCGAAGCATCGGTTCCCCATCCTGTAGTATTTTGTCCGGGTAGATCTCTTTCGAACATCTGAAAATCTTCTCCTTCTATAGGTGCTAAATGATGGTTATTGCCTATTAAACATTGGGGTTGTAAATCATGAATCAGTTTATAAATCTCCTCGTAGTGCCAATCTACTTTTAGTTTACCGTAACTTTTTCCATCCCACTCTTTTTGATCCCAGTGTCCATCGAACCAAATTCCGGCTATTTCGCCATAATTGGTCAATAGTTCGGTTAATTGGGCTTTCATAAAAGAAATATAATCGTCCCAGTTTCCATCAGCTCTACCCGGAATTTTAGTGCCGGTTCTACCTCTTGGAAAATAATTATCATCATGCCAATCTAATAAGGAATAGTAAAAGAATAATTTTATTCCTTCTTTCTTACAAGCGGCTGCCAGGGGTTTTAAAATATCCTTTTGATAGGGTGTTTTTTTTACAATCGTATAATCCGTTATATTAGAATCGAACATGGAAAAGCCATCATGATGTCTGCTGGTAATTGTGATATATTTCATCCCGGCATCTTTTGCCATCTTTACCCATTTCTCCGGATCATAATCTATAGGATTAAAAAATGCAGGTAGTTTTTCGTAATCATCGATCGAGATATTTTGATTGTTCATCACCCATTCTCCATCGCCAAGAATACTATAAACACCCCAATGAATAAATAAACCAAATTTTGCATCCTGAAACCATTGTCTCGCTTCTAAATTTTCCTTGGAGGGAATATAATTTTCTTGTGCAAGAATTGGTTGAACAATGATTAGAAACACCGATATAATTAAAAATCTTTTCATCTGTTTATTTTTTTGATTGTAATCTTTTTTGCCAGATTATGCCTTCCGGAAACTCATAATCATCCAATGATCTTTTCTTCATTGTAATGCTATAACCGGGTAATTCAGGAGGCATATACGCACCTTTTCTTAATACAACTGGATCCAAAAAATGCTCGTGCAAATGATCCACATATTCAATTATTCTCTCTTCTAAGGAACCGCTGATTGCAATAAAATCGATCATAGATAAATGTTGAACATATTCACATAATCCTACACCTCCGGCATGTGGACATACGGGAATGTTAAATTTGGCCGCCATCAATAAAATCGCCAGCACTTCATTTACTCCGCCCACACGACAGCTATCAATTTGACATATTTCAATGGCATTAGCTTGCATTAATTGCTTGAACATTACTCTGTTATGGCAATGTTCGCCTGTTGCCACTTTTATTGGTTTTACTGCTTTTGCTATTTTGGCATGACCTAAAATATCATCTGGACTTGTTGGTTCTTCTATCCAATAGGGATTAAATATTTTTAGCTCTTCCATATTTAAGATCGCCTCATTTACATCCCATTTTTGGTTGGCATCCATCATTAACTGCAATTCCTCTCCTATTTCTTCACGTATAATAGAGGCTCTTCGCATATCATCTTTTAGGTCAGAACCAACTTTTATTTTCATATGCTTAAAACCATCCGCTTTTGCTTCTTTACACAATCTTCTCATTTTTTCATCGGAATATCCCAGCCAACCGGCAGAGGTGGTATATGCAGGATATCCATTCTTTAATAATAAGTCGATTCGTTCTTGTTTGGTCGATTCATTTTTTTGTAAAATCCCTAAAGCTTCTTCCGGTGTTATAGCATCTGTAATATAGGTAAAATCAATACATTCAACTAATTCTTCCGGAGTCATATCTGCCAGTAATTTCCATAAAGGTTTTTGCTCCACTTTTGCGTATAAGTCCCAAACTGCATTGACTATAGCTCCTGTGGCTAAATGAATTACGCCTTTTTCTGGCCCCAGCCATCGCAGTTGGCTATCTCCTGTTATCATTTTCCAAAATGCTCCCATATCGGAAGTAATAGAAACCAGATCTTTTCCGATGAGTAAATAGGATAATGATTTTATCGCCGCTACGCATAACTCGTTTCCTCTACCGATAGTAAAAGTAAGACCGTGACCTTCAATTTTTTTGGGATGATCGGTTTTTAATATAACGTAGGCGGCTGAATAATCCGGATCGGGATTCATAGCGTCAGAGCCGTCCAAAGAACTGCTTGTTGGAAAACGAATATCCTTTACTTCTATATCAGTTATTCTTACAAGGTTCATTATTTATCTTTTTAGAATGTTTAATGACAAATTTAGGAATCAATTACCTCGGGCACTACTATTAAAATTACAGATCATGATACTATTATTGCTTTATATTGCTTTTTATTAACAATTAAGCAATAATAAATATATATTGATGTGTATTACGTTAAGGAATGAAGCCTTGAATAATCAGTTGGGGAACACTTCATGGCTTTTTTAAACTGCCGGTTAAAGTTAGATAAATTATTAAATCCGGATTCATAGCATATTTCTGAAATATTGCTTTTATTCTCTATCAATAATTTACAGGCATAGCCTATACGCACCTCATTTAAATATTCTGTAAATGTCTTCCGATTAATTCGTTTAAAAAACCGACTAAATGCAGAAGGATTCATATTGGCTATTTCAGCTACATCGATCCTTCGTATATTATTCTTAAAGTTCTTAATAATATACTCGTATACTCTATCTAAATTTTTCCTATCTGTTTTTTTAAATGAATTAATAAAACCAATACTCGATAATGGTCTTTGGTCTTTATATAAAGCCAAAAAATTTAATAGTTGGATGAACTTCATAGTTCTGTCAAATTCTTTCAATTCATGAATATTTTTTATCTGATGGATAAACCAAACCAAATTTCCCGAAAATTTGATTCCCAGACTCGATCTGTCAAGTAGCATTGCTATCGCACTCATCTCGGGCATTTTTAAAAAGTCCTTTCCCGCAAAATCTTCTTTAAAATGAATGACAATTGCCTCTGCTTCTAAGATTGAATCTTTTTCAAAATATTGGTTGTCGTTCAACCACATATGAGGTAGATTTTTACCGATAAGTACAACCTCTCCCTCACAAAATTGCTCAATATTATCTCCAATAAATTTTGTGCCATTACTTTTTATAATTACAACTAATTCCAATTCCAGATGATGGTGCCAAACCTTAAGAAAATAAGGAAATCTATGATTCCTGATTGTAAAGGATTTATTTGGCGAACTACTTCTATCAATTAGCAGTGGTTTCAATAGGTTGAGGCATTAATTATTGTTTATACGATAAATTTCATACTTAAAAAACAAGTTCTAATGTACAACAATTCATTATCATTAAAATTTCATAAAAGCATCTATATAATTTAAAGATAAATAATGTTAGTAGTTTGTTTTATTTCACTAAGTTTGCTCCATATTAATGCGGATAACCAAATAACGGAATCCGTGGATATTAAAGACTCCCTCCTTTATTCTTGTCTATAAAAGCTAGCTAATTCTAGTGTTTTGGATTAGGTTCATACATATAGTTTTGAGATGTAAAAAGTTATAAGTTCTAAATATTTGAATATGTATATTTTATCATAACATTAAATAATTTTATAATTCGCTCAGTTTTTACTTTCTTTGTTAAGTATGGGAGAGGAAAATTCAAAAAATATTATTGATTTAATAAAAAGTGGAGATAAAGAAGCATTAAGAAAGATCTACGATGAGAATAGGAATATTTTTATTAAGTTTTCTAGAAAATATAATGTGGAAAAGGTTGATGCTCTTGATATTTATCAGGACGCCATTATTATATTATATGAGAATATTGTAAACGGAAAAATTACAGATTTAAGTAGTAAGATTTCTACATATTTGTTTGCTATTGGTAAGTATAAGATCTTTCAATTACATAGGGATAATTCGAAAGTTGAATTACAGAATGAACTAATTATAGAAGAGGAAAATATTTATCTGGATGTTAACCAGCACAAGGAAGAGTTAACAAATCAGCAGGAATTGTTAAATAAATATTATTCGCAATTGGGTAATAGATGCAAAGAAATTTTGAAATTATTTTATTATGAAGGCTATACCTTGGATGAAATAACTGAAATTTTAGATTATAGCGATAAGAAAGTATTAAAAAGTCAAAAATCGCGCTGTATGAGACAGCTTAAAGATTGGATAAAAGAAGAGTTATGAGTAAAATAGATCTGATTGAAAAATATTTTAGTAATTCCTTAAACCCTAAGGAGCAATTGAGGTTTAATGAATTGTTACAAAGTGATGAGAAATTTAAGAAAGATTTTACTTTCCAAAAGGATCTGCAAAAGGTAATTGCCAGGAATCAACATAATGACCTTAAAAAGACATTGCAAGATTTTGAGAAGGACAAACCTGTTGTGAACTTATTTAATATTTCAAAAAAATGGTTAGTTGCTGCTTCAATTCTAATTATAGTTGGTCTAGGGTTTGTTTTCTTAAAATCTAATTTTTACCCATCACCAGAAAAAATATTTGCAGAAAACTATGAACCGTATCGAAATATTGTTCTTCCTATCGAGCGCGGGGAGAATTTGAATACTATAGAACATAGTGCTTTTGTTGCTTACGAAAATGGGAACTATCACAAGGCTATTAATTTGTTTAATTCGGTTCCTAAAACAAACACAGCCTACATAATATTCTATAAATCAATGTGCTATATGTCATTGAACAAGACAAATGAGGCGATAACTCTACTTAAGACAATAACAGACTCTGATAATGAGGCTAGTTCCGATAAAAACTTTAATGAAATAGCAAATTGGTATTTGGCATTGGCCTATTTAAAAATAGGAGAAACAGAAAAGGCAGGAAATCAATTTTCTATTATAGCAAATGACAAGGAGAATGTATTCAAAAAAGAGGATTCCAAGAAAATCCTTCAATATTTAAACTAGTTTTAGGTATTCTTAATTCTCATTCCAATTATTACTGAACCAAACAAAAGGAATCCACTTATAAAGTAGTATTTTTCATTTTTTATTGGTGCTAAAGAATTTGTATTACCATTTAAAACAAATCCTGACCAATAGTATGGGTGTCTTAAATTTCGATCTTTTGTGGTAGCTAAATAATCAAGTTTAGCATTTTTCAATGCTTCATTTTTTGGTTCCCCATCTTTAAGATGTTTATAAAAGAAAACCATTATTGTTTTTGTCTCCTTATCTGGTATTTTCCATAAACTCATTACAACAGACGGAACGCCAGAATAATTAAATGCTCTAGCCATACTCATCACACCTTCTCCCTTTTCGAGTTTCCCGAAACCAGTATTACAAGCACTTAAAACAGCTAAATTTGCTTTGATATCCGAGATATAAATTTTGGATGAGGTTAATTCGCCATCGCTAAAAATTAATTTATTATACATAGGATTATCATTATTGAGCTCTACGTGCATGGCCAGATGCACAATAGAGTTCTCTTTTGAATTTTCCAAAAAATTACTAACGCTGGAGTTAGTTCCAATGAATGTTTTACCATTAATCATTTCTGAAATTTCGGTGGTTTCGTCTAAATTAGCGGATAGAGAATTACTTAAGTTGTATCTTGGAGAAAAACCAACCCAATAATTAGGTAATTTATAATCAAAAAACTTGTTTTTAAGTTCTAAATAGAGCTGAATGGAACCGGAATAACTAACAGTAAAGTTTTCTGTCAAATATTCATTATTTTCATCTTGTAAAATTTCAAAAGGGATATAATTTAATACATTGTCTGGAATTATTACCATTTTTGGCTTTGATTTATCAATTTGTTGACTTAATAAATAAAGATATAATTCTTGAGTCGTAGCGTCAATATTCCGCCTGTTCAGAAGCTCATTTTTCAATTTTGTTACGTTATTAAAAATTTTATCAGAGATATCTCCTTTCAAAAAAGTAACCACATCTTTCGTAATATTAAAAGTGTATAGATTTTTATCTCCCAGAAAATAGATGATCATTTGAGTTTCTTCATCCAGATCATTTTTTACATCTGTAATATTTATAATTCTGTTATTAAATGTTAGACCTTTGTATTCAGGAAAAGTTAATTCAAAAATATCTTGCAAACTATCCAGTTTATGACTCACTAAAGTTCTTCGATCTATAAGTTCAGCAAGAATTTGTTCATCCTGTTCGTTACTGGATTGCTCATAATACAGATCTAAATTTATTTGAGCAAGTTCCTTTTTCATTTGCCGCTCAGAGGTCAACATTTCTTCAGGGATATTGGCGAATTTTTTAAACTGAGAACTCTGTATTCCTTCCAATAATGCACTATTTCTATTAGTTTCAGACAACTGAAAAGCTTTATTTAGATATTTAAGGTCTTTATTTGAATTATGATACAATGACCAACATGTATTTAATCCATTTTCATAAACATGGCGATAACTATTTGCAATATGAATTCTTGATCTGTCAGAAGAGAATTTCTTTTGCATAAATTTTATCAGATTTAATTCTTGGTCTATGAGTTTATATTTTTCTTTGAGAAATGTAATATCGTTTGTTTTCGTATAACTAATCTCGTAAAATTCACTCATTAACATTAAAGATTCTAAAGCGGCCGCGGGATCCAAGCCAGGCAATAAGTTATTGTCAAAATAACGACTAGATGCTAGAGCTTCATCAATAAAATAATTAAATTTTGCTCTGTCATTTATTAGTAATGCTCTTTTTGCTAAGAGATTATATATTTCGGTAATTTCTTTATTTGGATTCCCAAAGATAGAGAGCTTATAATCTCGAGCATCCAATAGTAAATTTTCTGATTCATCAAGCTTAATATTTTGATCGACATATAATTTTGCCAGATAAGTTTTGGCATTGGATAAATTATACCAAGCTTCCGCTTTTTCACCAATTTTAATAGCCTCTTTATAATATATTTCAGCCTGATAATATTGCTCATCCAAGGCATATGCATTAGCTAAATCATAATTGCTTTCGCATGTCCATCTGTGCTTTTTACCAAAATTCTTCTCCCTAATTTTTAAGCTTTTATGAAGTAGATGGATAGATTCCCTATATTTTTTTTCGGATTCTAATATATTCGCATATATGGAATATACAAAGGTCATCTTTGGGTGAAAATCTCCATATGCTTCTAGTCCAAGCTCCATAGCTTTATCTGCATATTTTTCCGCTTCGTTGATATCCTTATTATAAAAATTAAGACGCGCAATCACAACATAAACCTCTGATAAGAAAGAATAGTCACCCTCATTTTGTAATAAAAGTTGTTCTGCCTCTCTGTACAATTTAAGCGCTTCTCCAGATTTGCCCAGATCTTCGCAGGCAACTCCTAAATTATAGGATGAAATGGCAAGCGCATTATTACTAGCGCCAATTATTTTCTTCAATTCATAGGACTTATAATAATAAACCTGTGCACTATCATAATTGAATAATGAATGATACCCCAGCCCTAATAAGTCATAGGTATCTGCTATATACAAACTATCTTGGGTTGCATTAAATGTTTCTAAGGCATTTCGAGCATGTTCAACGCATGCCTCGTACTTCCCTAAGTTGATCTCGGTTTTACCTTTATTCAGGTTTGTAAGCGCTAGTAAAAATTTATTTTGGGTATGGTCTTCTAAGGCGTCATGAAGATTAATAATCCTTTCGTAAGCATCGTCATATTTTCCTTCTTTGTTTTTTTCAAATGTGGATGTTATAGTTTCATAGACTAATAAACTATCTGTCGTCTGAGAAAAACAAAATAATGGAAATAGTACAAGTACAAAGAAGAGATTTTTACCTATATGCATTAGGTAAAGTTACAAATTTTATATTTGGTTAGGATTTAGGTTTTAAATGCGATTCAGCAAATTCTTCCAGTTCCAAATACCATTTTTTTCCAAATTTTCTGATCAAAGCTTGTTTTACGAACTGATATACAGGAATTTGCATTTCTTTTCCTAAGGTGCAAGCATCATCGCATACTTGCCATTGATGATAATTAACGGCAGAAAATTCGCTATAATCCTTTATTCGAACAGGATATAAATGACAAGAAACGGGCTTTTTAAATGACACATCACCTCGGTTATAAGCTTCTTCAATCGCACAGAGAGCAATTTTTTTTTCATCAAAGACCACATAAGCACAATCTTCTCCGTTTATTAATGGAGTCTCAAATTCGCCATCTTCGTTAATTGTATAAGTCCCTTGTTCTTCAATTGCCAATATTCCTTCTTTTCTCAGATATGGCTTTATTTTAGGATATAGTTCTTCTATTATTTCTGTTTCTTTTTTTTCCAGGGGTGCACCTGCATCTCCTTGAATACAACAGGCACCCTTGCATGCACTTAAATTGCAGAAAAAATCTTTTTCAAAAATATCTTCAGAAATAATAGTTTTTCCTAATTGAAACATCTTTTTATATTGAAATTATTTGGTAAAAATACATCCTTTTTAATACATATGAATTATATATATTTGCCGAAAATATAAGAAGTAATTTATGGAATTTAATTGGAAGGAAATATTTACAGCAACGATGATTTTGTTTGCGGTAATCGATATCATCGGAAGTATTCCTATAATTATTGATTTACGTCAAAAAGTAGGCCATATTCAATCGGGAAAAGCATCAATAGTTGCCATGCTAATTATGATTCTGTTTCTTTTTTTAGGATCACAAATATTAATTTTAATTGGAATTGATGTGTACTCTTTTGCTGTAGCGGGCTCATTTGTAATTTTATTTTTAGCACTCGAAATGATTTTAGGCGTTCAACTATACAAAGAAGAGTCTCCTGAAACGGCTAGTGTGGTGCCGTTAGCCTTTCCTTTAATTGCGGGTGCAGGAACAATGACAACGATATTGTCTCTAAAAGCAGAGTTTCATACGATTAATATAATAATAGCCATTGTATTGAATATGGTATTCGTTTATGCTGTTTTAAAATCATCCATTAAAATTGAAAAATTTATTGGTAAAGCTGGAATTAATATAATTCGTAAAATTTTTGGTGTAATTTTATTGGCTATTGCCGTGAAGCTATTTGCTTCTAATGTTCAAGTGTTATTTAACTAAAATATATATATAGAATGTTATATGATGTTTTAATAATTGGGGGAGGCGTGGCAGGAATGTCATGCGCCCTGGTATTAGGTTCTTCGAAAACAAAACCCTTTGCATCAGATAAAAAACTTGGAATTATCATGCATCAAAAAAGCTCTGCTTTGGAAAGTGGTTTATTCAATAATGTTTTAGGTGTTCAGGCTGGTACGACAGGGAAAGAAATATTGAAAAATGGAAAGCTACACCTGGCTCAAGTATATCCTCATGTGGATCAAATCGAAAAGGAAAAAGTAACAAAAATAGTTCATCACCAGGAATATTCTGAAGTAATTACTAATAAAAAAAAGTATTCTTCCAAAATAATAGTAATTGCTGTTGGTCCATCCAATTTATTCAGTATTGAAGGATTAATGCATTATGTGGAACCGCATAAAAATTTACCGCCCCAAAAAGAGAGGATCCAATTAAAAAACAGGGATCATAAAGTTGCAGATGATATTTATGTTGCAGGTGTTCTAGCCGGTTGGAGAAGTCAGTTTGCTACAGCAGCAGGTAGTGGGACCCAAGTAGCCACCGATATTTTAACGCTTTGGAACAATGGCAATACTACAATGATACACGATACTATGGTATAACAGAATAACCGTCCTTTTCTAGTTCAATAATTTTTTGCAGCATTTTATCGTTTCGATTTAAAATTTGATAAAACGCATTATCATCATATAGTTGTTGAACGAATAAGGCCTTCAAATACATATTTATATTTTCATATTCCAGATCATTTTGACCCGTATCTTTTGCAGATATGTTTAACAGATATTTATTAAAAAGGTGATTTTCAGGATAGTATATATGTTCAAAATCCTCAATGTTTAGATCTTCGAAGTCCTTTCTGTGAGTATCTATATAATCAAAAACAAAATTATTTAATGTTCCGTAATGCATCCTATTGAAATATCTAGTTGTGTCAATAGGCACGAAAACATCCGGAATAATTCCACCTCCGCCATAGACTGTCTTTCCTTTCGGGGTCAGATACTTCAATGTGTCATTAACCTTAATACTATCTGCATTTATTAATTCGCCATGGTTATATCTTTTTTCGAATTCATTATAATAATCATCATTTCCTGAGTGGTCATAGGGTTTTTGAATCGACCTGCCTGTTGGGGTATAATATCTCGAAACGGTCAATCTAACTGCTGAACCATCTCCTAAATCCATTTCCTGTTGGACCAGACCTTTACCAAAAGATCGCCGACCCACAATTGTACCCTTATCATTGTCTTGTAATGCTCCGGCTACTATTTCACTGGCTGATGCTGAAGCGCCGTTTATGAGCACAAAAACATGACCGTCTTCAAAATCACCTGTTGCGGTTGCGTAGGTATTTTCAATCTTAGAGCCCTTATTTTTTGTAAAAACAATTAATTTTCCTTCTTCCAAGAATTCATCAATTATTTGAGTGGCAACTTGAAGATATCCTCCGGGGTTATGTCTTAAATCCAGAACCAATTTTTGCATTCCCTCATTCAATAAGTAATCTAATGATTCCTTAAATTCTTGATAGGTCGTTGCAGAAAATTTATCAATTTTAATATAGCCCAGATCATCGTTAATCATATAAAAGGCCTGAACACTTTTAATTGGAACCTCCCCTCGATCTATGGTAAATGGAATGATTTTATTTTCTGATTTCCTAAAAACTTCCAGATCCACCTTTGTATTCGGTTTGCCCTTTAAAGTTTTTAAAATATAGTTGTTCGTAACTTCTTTGCCGTACAATGTGTCGTTATTAGCCATTAGAATTCTGTCTCCTGCTTTGATGCCTGCACTTAAACTAGGTCCATTTTCTAATACTTTAATCACCGTAAGGGAGTCTTTGATAATTCGAAATTGAACTCCAATTCCCACGAATTTACCATTCATGGTTTCCGTTATTTTTTCTCTTTCTTTGGCTGGAATATAAACGGAGTGCGGATCTAGTTTGCCTAACATATTTTTAATAGTGCCATCTAATAAGCTATCCGTATTAACATCATCGACATATTCATATTGAATGTAATTGATCAGCCTCTTTATTTTCTTTTCTTGAGGAGTCCCTCCAAAAAAGGCAACAGTTTTCTTCTGATAGTCCAAAGAACTGCCTAAAAAAATTCCAAAAGCGATTGCAATCGAAAGTAATAAGGGAAGATATATTTTTGTTTTATTATTCATTTAATGAGAGTTCTAACATTTCAATATTTGCAGTTCTTAAAAATTCTATACCTTCAGTATCTTTATATGCCATTGCATAAACCAATCTTTTAATTCCTGCCTGAAGTACTAATTTACTGCATTCCTTGCAAGGAGATAAAGTTAGATAAAGTGTTGCCCCATGGCAGGATTGAGTTGATGAAGCTACTTTTAATATGGCGTTTGCCTCAGCATGCAAAACATGCCATTTTGTATTTCCATCCTCATCCTCACAGCTGTTGTCGAAACCGGTAGGCGAACCGTTATAACCGTCAGAAATGATCATTTTATCTTTAACTATCAGAGCTCCGACTTGCTTTCGATCACAATGAGATAATTTAGCCCATTCTTTCGCCATTTTTAAATAAGCAAGGTCATATCTCCGTTGTTTTTTATCTGACATTCGATTCTTTTTAATGATTTAGACGATATACAGGCGAAAATATAAAACTTTAAATTCAATGATGTTAAAAAATTACCAAAATTTTCGCTCTAATAGCATAGGGATTACCAAGCCCATTATAATAGAAGATACTACGAGAATCAAATCTCTTTTTTTGATTTTAAACACATTTAAAACAAAAAAACTTAGTATAAAAATAAAGAGCACTACTATAATTTGTGCAATTTCTATGCCCAGTGCAAATTCCATTATCGGCAAAAATTCCCGGTCAGTATCATCGATCAAAATTCTTATTGCACCCGAGAAGCCTAATCCATGGATCAGTCCAAATATAAAAGCAAAAATCAAGCCAATAATATTACTCCTATTTTTCTTTTTAGAAGTTGATATATTATAAAAAGCAGTAAGAAATATCGTCAAAGGGATTAAAAATTCTACGATATCAATTTTAATGTAAATAAATTGATAGATTGAAAGTAGTAAAGTCAGGGTATGACCAATGGTAAAAAATGTAATTAACCAAAGTGCCTTTTTCCAATCTTTAAATCCGTAGAATATTGTCAATACAATAAAAAAAAGTACATGATCATAACCTTGTAAATCTAAAACATGTGTCAGACCGAATTCTGTGTAGAAAATAAATTCATCCATTTTAAAGTTTCATTTTTTTTATTAAATCCCATAATACTATACCACAACTCACGGAAACATTAAGAGAATGCTTTGTTCCAAATTGCGGAATCTCAACACAAATATCTGACATAGAAACAACCACCTGTTGAACACCTTTTACTTCATTTCCAAAAATTATGGCATATTTCTGACCCTTTAAAACCTCAAAATTTTGTAGCATCGTACTATTTTCTGTCTGTTCAATACTCACGATCTTAATATTTGAATCTTTTAATTTTTCAATTAAATCGACACAATTTTCAACATATTCCCAATCTACGGATTCCGTTGAACCTAAAGCCGTTTTATGAATTTCTTTATTAGGTGGAATAGCGGTAATTCCACATAAATAAATTTTATTGACCAAAAAAGCGTCACTCGTTCTAAAAACAGAACCTATGTTGTTTAAGCTTCTGATATTATCCAAGATTATGACGATTGGAATTTTATCAGCCTCTTTAAATTCTGCGATATTTATTCGTCCTAATTCGCTATTTTTCAGTTTTCGCATTTTAATTTATATTCTGTTAGTTTGAATTAACTTAGTCTAAAATTTTTGGTATAAAATTATATCTTTGCGAGTATACGTAGGCTTTAATTTTTTATTCAATTTAAAATAAATTGAAGCAAAAGAAAACATAAAAGTAAAGATTTAAACTTTAATACAAAACGCCCAAAATTGACAAAAACAAAAGCAAAAAAAGTTACTCCTTTAATGCAGCAGTATAATAAGATCAAGATTAAATATCCTGATGCGATGTTGCTTTTTAGAGTGGGCGACTTCTACGAAACTTTTGGTGATGACGCCAAAAAAGCTGCAGGTATATTGGGTATTGTTTTGACCAAAAGAGGAGCTGGAAGTGAGGGTGAAACAGCTCTAGCCGGATTTCCTCACCATTCTTTGAACACTTATTTGCCAAAATTGGTAAAAGCCGGTTTAAGAGTTGCAATATGCGATCAGCTGGAAGATCCTAAAATGACAAAAACAATTGTTAAGAGGGGAGTTACAGAGTTGGTTACGCCTGGGGTATCCCTAAATGACGGGGTTTTACAATCAAAACAGAATAACTTTTTAGCAGCTGTTCATTTTGGAAAAAAATATATAGGAGTTTCTTTTTTAGATGTCTCTACCGGAGAATTTTTAACCGCACAGGGAAATCTTGAATATATTGATAAATTATTGCAAAACTTCACACCTAGCGAAGTATTGATCCAAAAACAGAATAAAGTTATTTTCAGAGAAGAATTTGGTGAACAATTTCATACTTTTTATTTAGAGGATTGGATTTTCAAAATTGATTATGCCAAGGATAGTTTAACGAATCATTTTAAAATAAAATCTTTAAAAGGATTTGGAATAGACGAACTGAATGAAGGCATAATATCTGCAGGAGCTGTCTTGTTTTACTTATCGGAAACCCAACATCATAAATTAGAACATATAAACAATATTCACAGAATTGTTGAAGATGATTTCGTTTGGATGGATAAGTTCACCATTCGAAATTTGGAATTGTACTTTGCTACCTCAACCGAGGCAGTAACTTTGATTGACATTATCGATAAAACAATTTCACCAATGGGAGGCAGACTCCTGAAACGTTGGTTAGCACTTCCATTGAAGAACATTGAGGAGATTAAGAAGCGTCATGAAATAGTGAAATATTTTATAGAAAACGATAGTTTTCATAGTCAAATAAATTATCAGATCGATCAGATAAGTGATCTCGAACGTCTAATTTCGAAAGTGGCTACGGGTAAAATTAATCCTAGAGAAGTTGTGCTTCTGAGAGATTCTCTACACGCAATTTTGCCGATAAAAGAGGCATTGTTAAAAAGTAATAACGATACTCTTATAAATTTAGGAAGTAGTATTAGGAGTTGTGAGATGTTAATTGAAAAAATTTCAACAACATTGTATCAGGATGCCCCGGTAAATATCAACAAAGGAAATGCAATTGCCAATGGAGTGTCTAAGGAGCTGGATGAACTAAGAGCCATTTCAACTTCTGGCAAGGATTATTTGGAGACCATGGTAGAAAGAGAAATCGAGCTGACTAGGATACCAAGTTTAAAAATTGCATTTAATAATGTATTTGGATATTACATTGAAGTAAGGAATACTCATAAGGATAAAGTGCCGGAGGAATGGACAAGAAAACAAACCCTTGTTTCTGCTGAGAGATATATTACGGAAGAACTGAAGGAATATGAAGAGAAAATTTTAGGTGCTCAAGAAAAAATTAGTAAAATAGAGCAGGAATTATTTATTGAATTGCTCCATTTTATTTTACCCTTTATTAAAAAAGTTCAAGAAAATGCACAGGTTATAGCAAAGATAGATTGCCTGAGTTCTTTTGCAAAGATCGCTACAGTGAATAACTATGTAAGGCCGATTATAGATGACTCTTTGGAAATTCAAATTAAAAATGGGCGTCACCCGGTAATTGAAAGACAATTACCATTAGGGGAAGAATATATAGCCAATGATCTGGTATTGAATAGAGATCAGCAACAGATCATCATGATCACAGGACCTAATATGAGTGGTAAATCTGCCATATTGCGACAGACAGCACTGATTGTTCTTCTTGCTCAAATTGGAAGTTATGTTCCTGCACAAAATGCAAAAATTGGCGTGGTGGATAAAATCTTTACACGGGTTGGTGCAAGTGATAATATTTCAATGGGGGAATCTACTTTTATGGTGGAGATGAATGAAACAGCAAGCATTTTGAATAATTTATCTGAAAGAAGTTTAATTCTTCTGGATGAAATTGGAAGAGGTACCAGCACTTATGACGGAATCTCCATAGCCTGGGCTATTTCTGAATATATTCATGAACATCCCTCAAGATCAAAAACGTTGTTTGCAACCCATTACCATGAGCTGAATGACATGAGTGAAACTTTTGAAAGGATCAAGAATTTTAATGTATCCGTTAAAGAATTAAAGGACAATGTAATTTTTTTAAGGAAATTAGTGCCTGGAGGAAGTAAACACAGCTTTGGAATTCATGTTGCAAAATTAGCAGGGATGCCAACAACAGTATTGCATCGGGCGAAAAAAATGTTAAAACATTTAGAAAAAAGTCATGCATCAGAGGATATTCAGAAAAAACTTAAAAGTGCTTCTCAAGAGGATATGCAGTTGAGTTTTTTTAAATTAGATGATCCCTTGTTAGAAGAAATTAAAGAAGAGATCTTAACAACAAATATAGATACTCTAACTCCTATCGAAGCCTTGATGAAATTGAATGAAATTAAACGGATGCTCGTAAAGAAATAAGCTACATTTATATTTTGTTGATCATCATTTTAAATTATTATCTTGTAATTCAAATTATTAGACTATGAAAAAATTATCTTTCGTATACATATTTTTGATAATTATTCTATTTGGATGCGAAAGAAATCCTGTTATGAGTTCTAAAATTTCAATAAATGTCTCTTTGTCAGAGAAAATAGATATTAAAAGTTTTGATGGCAGGTTATTATTGATGTTTTCGAATAATGCGGAAGAAGAGCCGCGGTTTCAAATTAATGGAGGATTGGATTCGCAATTGATATTTGGAATGGATGTTGACAAATGGGCAACTAATACGAAAATAGCATTTAATGAAGAAGCTTTTGGTTATCCTATAGAAAGGATGGAAAATATAAGTCCGGGCGAGTATTATGTACAAGCTTTATTACATACTTATGAAACGTTCAACCTTGCAATGGGTCAGACAGTTAAACTTCCAATGGATAAAGGAGAAGGGCAAAAATGGAATCGATCACCCGGTAATTTATACAGTAAAGCATTTAAAATAACCATTGAAGAAAAAGGGGTTATAAATTTTGATATTGAGTTGGATCAGATCATTGAGGATATAGCTGAACCGGTAGATACCGAATGGGTTAAGCACTTAAAATTTAAATCGCAAAAATTGTCTGATTTTTGGGGAAGAGATATATATTTAGGTGCACATATTTTATTACCTAAAGGGTTTTATGAACATCCCGAAGCAAAATATCCCTTAATGATATTTCATGGTCATTTTCCTGATAATTTTGGAGGGTTTAGAACTACACCACCCGATCCAGATCTAAAACCTGAATTTTCAGATAGGTTTCAAGTCGATGGATATAATATAATTCAACAACAGGAGGCATATAATTTTTATAAACGCTGGAATGAACCGGATTTCCCACGATTTTTGATTATAGAAATTCAACACCCAACTCCATACTATGATGATTCATATGCCATTAACTCAGCAAGCCAAGGGCCCTATGGAGATGCTATTACGTATGAATTAATACCTCATATCGAAAAACTATTTAGAGGGCAAGGCGAAGGATGGTCCCGTTTTCTATATGGGGGTTCAACCGGTGGATGGGAGGCTCTGGCAGTACAAGTAAAATATCCAGATGAATATAATGGTTGTTTTGCTGCATGTCCTGATCCTATCGATTTTAGAAGTTATTGTTTGACAAATATTTATGAAGATGACAATGCTTATTACTATAAAAGTGATTTTAAAGAAATTGAAGTTCCAAGTCATCGTGACTATCTTGGAAATATAACTTCAACAATAAAACAAGATAACCATTTAGAGCTGGTTTTAGGAAGTAAATCTAGATCCGGTCGGCAATGGGATATTTGGGAAGCTACCTATTCACCACAAGGAGAAGATGGTTACCCTGTTCGTATTTGGGATAAATATAGCGGCAAAATTGATCATCAGGCAGCAAATTATTGGAAAGAGAATTATGACCTAAGATATATATTGGAACGTGATTGGGACAAATTAGGCGAAAAATTGAAAGGAAAGATCCACATTTATTGTGGAGATATGGATAATTACTACCTTAATAATGCAGTGTATTTAATGGAAGAATTTTTAGAAGGCACAACCGATCCTTATTATGCAGGTGAGGTTGATTATGGCGATAGGGCAGAACATTGTTGGAATGGAGATCAGAAAAACCCAAATCATATTTCCAGATTACGTTATAATTCCATGTATCTTCCTAAAATCATGAAGCGTATCGCCGAGAGTGCTCCTAAAAATGCCGATCTAAGCAGTTGGCGATATAAGTAATCAGGATTTAGCATTTACCTTCTTTTCAAATCAGCTAATTGTATTACATTTGTAGTGAAAATTAGAATTATATGTTTTTATTTATAAGTGGAGCCGAAATTTTTATCATAATGGTTATAGTGGTCATGTTATTTGGTGCGGATAAAATACCCGAACTGGCTCGTGGATTGGGTAAAGGAATGCAACAATTGAAGAATGCCACCAATGAAGTAAAAAAAGAAATAACAGATAGTGCAAAAAAATCAGGAATTGACACAAGTTTTACTCGTGATATTAAGAAAGAAGTTACCAAAATAAAAGATAAGGTTAAAGACAATATTGACGATATTACCGGTCCGATAAAACGTAATTTATAATTTGAGCTTCTTCGAGAATATCCTTCAAAAAGACACAGAGCTTCTTATTTTTCTTAACTCCCTTGGCACTGAGAGTTGGGATTTTTTTTGGCTAATCATTACCAATCAATTTAGTTGGCTAGCACTTTATGCAATTCTTTTTTATTTGATATTTAGATCCTATGGCTGGAAAAAATCAATAGTATTATTAATTTTTACGGGTATTTTGATAACATTTTCAGATCAGTTTGTAAATTTCATAAAGAATTTTTTTGAGAGATTAAGACCAAACAATGATCCATCCATTAATCAAATTATTCGAATTGTAAAGAATTCAGGGGGTTATAGTTTTGTGTCAGGACATGCAACAACTTCTATGGCTGTTAGTCTTTTTGTTTATTTAAGTTTAAAAAAATATTATAAGTACTTACTCTTAATTTTTATTTGGCCACTATTTTTTGGATACAGCAGAATTTATGTGGGGGTGCATTTTCCGATTGATGTTTTGTCGGGATTCATTTTGGGAGCAATGTTCGGAATTATTTTCTATAAACTGAGTTTGCAAATACTTAAGAGAATAAAGTAACCTGTTGGATTGGCACATTTTAAATGACCATTAGATTACATCCTCGAATATCTGAATTATCGAACCTTCCCATAATTTCAAACGTTCCATTTGCATTTGTTTTTCCTAAGTCCTGTGTGGCTATAAATGCACAGGAGTTGATGTTAGCTAAATCAACCACATTTAATCCGCCGGTTTTTGAATGTGGCAATATGCTTAATGGATCTTCAGGATCTCGGACAACTATTCTCATCCAAGGAGGGGTTTCAAAAATACCATTTCCTTTGGAATAAGCTTGTGATAATAATTCGGTCATGCCATATTCGGAATCGATTTTTTCTACGCCAAATCCCATTAATAGTATCTTGTGTAGTTCAGCACGTATCATCTCATTACGTCTGCCTTTCATTCCCCCGGTTTCCATAATAATAGTATTTTTAAGATGGAATTTATATTGACTAACCAGATCCAGTAGTGCATAGGATACACCAATTAAAAGAACTTTTTCATTTCTCATATTTAATTGGATTAGTTTAGCAGACAAACTCTTTAAATCATTAAGGTAAAACCCACTTTCAGGTGATTTGCTTTTTTTAATCAGATCATCCACCATAAAAACCAGAGAGGATCCTTCACGTTCTAAATAATTTGGCAGGAGAGCAAGAATCGTGTAATCTTTAATATCCCCATAAAAAAATTCAAATCCTCTGGTATAACTCTTTTTGTAGATGTTTAGATCGCTTACATAATGCCTGCTTTGCCCACTATCAGTCGTTCCACTACTTAAAAATACTTTGTCAATATTTTTATTCGTACTAATTATTTGATGACTTTTAAAAAATTGAATGGGTAAAAAGGGAATCTGATCGAAGTGATTTACTGATTTTGGGCTGATGCCCAGTTGATTTAAATAATTTGCGTAGACCGAGCATTTCACAGATTGATGTTCAAAAACCTGCAAGGCTAATTTCTCAAAATGCATTTTGCTTTTTGGGTCAAAAATTTGAGAAATTATCATACCAACTTTTTAAACAAAAGTAGCTTTTTTTTACGCAACCAATTAGTAATAAAACATCTTAAAAGAGCAATTAGTGAAGAATTTTAGTTAAAAATACTGGTGAAAAGAATTTTTTTTGTAATTTTTAGTTTTATTATATTTGTCTCTTGTTCTAATGATGATGGGCCTACCTATCATTATGAATTGTTGGCAATAGAAGACGTAATCTTACCTGAAAATTTTGAGTATGGTAAAATTTATGAAGTAAGTTTAAAATATATTCAACCTGATGATTGTTATATTAGTAGCGATGTTCTGTACGAATATGATAATGACATTAGAAATGTTGCCGTTATCTCGACGGTCCTGGATGACAAAAATTGTTTTCCATCTGAATTTGAAGATGAAATTTCCTTTAAAGTTCAGGCCTTACAGGAAGGAACTTATGTTTTTAAATTTTGGCAGGGAGAAGATGATAATGGAGAGCCTATTTATTTAGTAAAAGAAGTACCAGTAATAATAAATAACTAAAATTACCCTATGAGTTTACACCAACTCATAATAAATTGTAAAAAAAGAGATATTAAATCTCAATCAGAAATTTACCATCTATTTGCTGGTAAACTTTTTGCGTTGTGCTTAAAATATTCAAAAACAAAACAAAGTGCTGAAGATAATTTACAAGATGCCTTCATCACTATTTTTGATAAAATTGATCAATATAAGTTTAAAGGCTCTTTTGAGGGTTGGATGAAAAGAATTGTAATCAATACATCTTTACAGACATATAGACAAAAGAATGTTTTAAATTTAGTTGAAGAGAATTATCCGGATGAGGTTGAAGTTGAAGTCGATGAAGATGACTTATCCTTGGATTTTTTGTTAAAAATCATTCAGGCTTTGCCGGAGAGATATCGGATGGTTTTTAATTTATATGTGTTAGATGGATATTCTCATAAAGAGATATCTGGTATGTTGGGAATTGCGGAAGGTACATCGAAATCGAATTTGTCCAGGGCAAGATTAATATTAAAAGAGAAAATTGAGTCGAATCAGCAAAAGCAAACGGTTGGTCTGTCCTAAATTAATGAATTTGTCTAAATGTTAGAAAGAAAAAATATAGATAGAGTTTTTCAAGAGAACTTAAAAGACTTAGAGATTAATCCAAGCAAAAATGTTTGGAATGGTATCGAGCTGTATTTAACGGAACAACCCTTGAAAAGATCGATTCCTCTTTGGCAGCGATTGAGTGGTGTTGCAGTTATTTTTATTTTGTTTTTTATGGGAGGTGTTTGGTATTACAATTTAAATTCAATTACCAACAATGAACCTAACAATGTTATATCTGAAACAAATTTTAATAGTTCAAATGTAGATAATCAGACTCCACTGAATGAAGTTGACAGTAAATTTCAAAATGAAATAGCAAATACAGAAGTTTCAAAAAGTACCAGAACCGCACACGATGTAAAATCTGCAGTTTTTGTTAAGAAGCCAGATAATAATGTAATTGTTACATCTACTGATATATCTTCAATATATAGTTCTATCGACAGCAAGTATGTTGTGGATAAGGACGATTTTCTTGAAAGCCTAAAATCAAATGAAAATTCAATTTCTAATATAGATCCCGTTAATGTAAAAGAAGAGACGAGGGAGACTAAGAGAAATAAATGGTCTATAGGAACAACGGTAGCACCGGTCTACTATAATACATTGCAATCCGGTTCCCCAATAAGCGAAGATCTATCGAATAATTCTAAGACTAGTGATAATGCACTATCAGTCGGTCTTAAATTAAATTATCAGATCAATAGAAAATTTAACGTACAATCAGGTGTAAATAAAGTGGAATTAGCATATATTACGAGTAATGTGAATGCCACTTCTACCACTTCAAAAATTGGATCTAATAACATAACTAAATCAGGAATCGTACTAACAAACTCTGGTAATCAGAACAGCGACATTAACAATTCATCAAATGCTCAAGGCAAATCAGGTTTGTCCGGAGAGCTTAATCAATCTATTGAGTATTATGAGCTTCCACTAGAAATGACCTACAGTCTGTACGAAAGTAGGTTTGGTATTGGTTTGGTTGGTGGATTTAGTACTTATGTTCTGTCTAAAAATTCTATTTCTCTTGTTTCTCAAGATCAAATTACAGACTTGGGTGGTGCAAGTAATTTAAATGATATAAATTTTAGTGGAAATGTAGGTGTTGATTTCGATTATAAAATTAACAAAAATTGGTACCTGAATGTGGCTCCAATGTTCAAATATCAATTTAATACTTATTCAAACAGTTCTGGAAACTTCCAGCCATATTACTTTGGCGTTTATTCAGGTTTGAACTATAGATTTTAATTAAACAAATAATTTAAAGAATAATATTTAAGAAGCTGGGCTATTTATTAGTTCGGCTTTTGTATTTATTGGATCAATAATATCAGCTCAAAATAATATGATATATAGTGTAATTGTATAATAAATACTATTAATTTTACAAATAATTTAAAATATACCAAATGGCTATCGATATTAAAAGTGTTTTTAAATCCTTAAATCTTTCTGAACTAAATAATGGAGTTTCTACGGGATCAGAGAGTTTTGGAAATGGTGAAATTTTAGAATCCTTTTCACCAACTGATGGAAAACTTATTGGGAAAGTTATTTCTGCATCAGAAGAGGACTATCAAAAAGTAATGCAAGTAGCTATGACAGCCTTCAAACATTTCAGACTTATTCCTGCGCCTCAAAGAGGGGAGTTGGTAAGACAATTTGGAGATAAACTAAGAGAGCTAAAACAGCCATTAGGTGAGCTGGTATCTTATGAAATGGGAAAATCATTACAAGAGGGCTTGGGCGAGGTTCAGGAAATGATAGATATCTGCGATTTTGCAGTAGGATTGTCACGACAACTTCACGGTCTTACAATGCACTCTGAACGTCCCGGACATAGAATGTATGAGCAATATCATCCGTTAGGTGCTGTTGGAATTATTTCGGCGTTTAACTTTCCTGTTGCTGTTTGGGCCTGGAATACAGCTCTTGCCTGGGTTTGTGGAGATGTTTGTATATGGAAACCAAGCGAAAAAGTTCCACTTTGTTCCATAGCTTGTCAAAATATTATTGCCGAAGTTTTAGAAGCGAATGATATGCCTGAAGGAATTTCTTGTATCGCTAACGGTAACTATAAAGTTGGAGAGTTGCTTACCAATGACAGTCGGATTTCATTAATTTCTGCTACAGGATCTATTCGAATGGGAAAAATTGTCGCTCAGAGTGTAGCTAAAAGATTAGGGAGGTCATTATTGGAGTTAGGAGGAAATAATGCCATTATAGTAACTCCTGAGGCGGATATAAAAATGACCGTAATTGGCGCTGTTTTTGGGGCTTGTGGAACTGCAGGACAACGTTGTACTTCCACCAGAAGGTTAATTATTCATGAGGATATTTATGATAAAGTGAAGGATGCCATAGTTGCCGCCTATAAACAATTGAAAATAGGTGACCCACTGGATGAAAATAATCATGTTGGTCCTTTAATAGATAAAGATGCGGTAAAAATGTACATATCTGCTTTAGAGGAGTGTGTCAGAGAAGGAGGGAAGATCATTGTTCATGGAGGTGTCTTGGAAGGAAATGATTACGATAGTGGCTGTTACGTAAAACCTGCTATTGTTGAGGCTAGGAATGAATACAAAATTGTTCAACATGAAACATTTGCACCGATTTTATATTTGATCAAATATTCAGGAAATGTCGAGAATGCTATAGATATCCAAAATGGAGTAGTACAGGGATTATCTTCTGCTATCATGACAGGGAACTTGCAAGAAGCTGAGAAATTCTTAGCTGTTACTGGCTCAGACTGTGGTATAGCCAATGTAAATATTGGTACTTCGGGTGCTGAAATAGGTGGTGCATTTGGTGGTGAGAAAGAAACAGGTGGAGGGAGAGAATCGGGATCAGATGCATGGAAAGTTTATATGCGACGTCAGACAAACACGATAAACTATACGGATAATTTGCCACTGGCCCAGGGAATAAAATTTGATTTATAAGTCAAATAGTTAAAAGATTTAGAATTTCGGTGATATTTTTAAGGGGATTTATTTTCCCTGTACGGTCACTTCGGAAATAGTGTAACACCGTTCAGGTTACCTTTATTTTGCCTTCACGTTCTGTTGGGGTGGACTAGAAGGTGTGCTACTTTACAAGGACACACCTTGCCGCCATGGGATAAAATCGTTTTGATTAAAAAGAGTTGCTTTGGTTTTAATTTTACCACTTGCCACTTCTATAATAAAATTGAGTAATTCCTCTGCCATATCTTCTATAGTTTTTTCACCTCTGATAACCGGACCTGTGTCCACATCAATAATATCAGACATTGATTCTGCCAACTCGGAATTTGATGAAACTTTTATTACAGGTGTAATCGGATTACCGGTTGGTGTCCCTAAGCCCGTTGTAAACAAAATCAAATTGGCTCCGGATCCTACCATTGCCGTTGTGCTTTCTACATCATTTCCGGGAGTACATAATAAGTTCAGACCTCTTTTAGAGACGTATTCTCCATAGTTCAGTACGTCAACAATGGGAGAGGTGCCTCCCTTTTTAGCCGCACCGGCCGATTTCATGGCATCTGTAATCAAGCCATCTTTGATATTGCCTGGAGATGGGTTCATATCAAAACCGGAACCGGCATCTACAACCGATTTTTCAAAAGCTTTCATTAGGGATAAAAACTTTGTAGCGCTAGCTTCATCTTTACATCGATTAACCAGTTCTTGTTCAACACCACAAAGTTCCGGAAATTCTGATAGAATTGCCGTACCCTTAAGTGCTACTAACAAATCAGATAAGTGTCCTAAAGTTGGATTTGCAGAGATACCGGAAAACCCATCCGATCCCCCACATTCCAGACCAACATTAAGTTTAGATAATGGTGCAGGTTTTCGTTCTAAAATATTAGCATGTTTTATCGCTTCAAAAGATTCTTTAATAATGACACTCAACATATGATCAATGGTACCCATTTTTTGCTGTTCATAAATAAGAACAGGCTTTGTATTATCAGGATTGATCTCTTTCAAAGTGCTTTCAAATAAGTCTATTTGTAAATTTTGACAACCTAAGCTCAAAACGGTGGCCCCTGCCACATTTGGATTGTTTACATAGCCTGCTAATAATTTTGCCAGGGCTTCGGCATCCTGACGAATTGCCCCACAACCACCTTGATGTGTAATGAATTTTACTTCTATATTTTCAAAAACCTCTTTGGAGGTTGAGTTTTCATTTTGAAATGTTGCATCATCTCCATTCACCAGAGACCGCAATAAAAGTTGATGTTTGCTCTCGTTCTTTTTCAGTAACTCCTTTTCAAATACATCTTTTAGAATTTCAATATTCCTGTTTTCGCAAAATACCAGTGGGAAAAACAACCAAACATTTGCCGTTCCTACTTGCCCATCGGCTCTGTGATAGCCTAAAAATGTTTTATCGACCCAATTGTCAATATTTGGAGCTGTCCATTTTGTTATAGCCGTTTTTCTATTTACTTTTTCACTTTGATGAGTTACATTATCGGTAGTTATTACCTCTCCCTTTTCTATTGTCTGATTCGCTTTTCCAACTAAAACACCGTACATCATGATCTTATCTTCGATATTGAATTTTGATAAGGCAATTTTATGTTTTGCGTTTGTGTCTTTTAAAATAACAAGGTCTTCTCCATCAAAATGTAACATTTCCCCAGCAACAAAATTTACTAATGCAACTGCCACATTATCTGAAGGATGTACTTTAATTAACTTCTTCTGCACAATAAAATAGTTTCAATTAATTTAATATTTTTTACTATAATTTACAAACCCTTTTTCAATTCCATTATTATCAATTTCCTCGAGAGCCAATGCTACAGCCTGGGATAAAGAATTTATTTGAGTCAGATCTGTTCCCCATAGATCTTCATTCTTTAGTACTCCATTCGAAATTTCTTCATAGTCATTTAATTTCCAAATTTTGGTAAAGGTTTCTACAATGGTATAACTGTCATTAATCGGTAATTTCTCTCCCTGCCAATCTCCTTTGTAAAATCGAATTAAACAGGCAAATGCAAAAGTTAAACCCGTGGGAATTTTATGATGAATAGTTTCGTATTCAAGTAAACTTGGCAATACCCTTACTTTAAATTTAGAGATGGAATTTAAAGCAATACTTGCCAGCATGTGTTTGATATATGGATTTCTAAATCGATCCAGAACTTCTTCTGAAAAACTGCTAAGTTCTTCTTTGTCCATCTCTAAAGTGTCTATAATTTCTTCAGAAACAACTTTATTTATAAATTCTCCTGTAAATTCATTATCTATCGTTTCTTTAACTGTTGTATTTCCATACAGCAATGAAAATGGTACCATAGCAGTATGTGCTCCATTGAGTATTCGCACCTTTCTGGTTCTGTATGGTTGCATATTTTTAACTATCATTACATTTAGATCCGTTTTATCAAATGGTAATTTTTTCTTTAAATCTTCATCCCCTTCAATAACCCACAAAAAGAAAGTTTCAGCGGTAACAATAAGTTTATCCTCGTAATCCAATTGATTGGTATATTCTTCTAGTTGATCTTTTGGATATCCCGGTACGATTCTATCTACTAGCGTATTGTGAAAACTATTATGATCTAATATCCAGCTTTTAAACTTTTCGTCAAGTCTCCAAAGTGTAATATATTTTAAAATAATTTCTTTTAGTGTATCCGAATTATAATTGATCAATTCACAAGGTATAATAGTAAGTCCTTTAGTTGGGTCTCCATTAAAATGCTTAAATCTTTCATATAATAAAACCGTCAACTTTGCAGGAAATGAACTTGGAGGTTCCATTTCTATGTTGTCATTAGTGTCATATTCGATGCCGGCTTCTGTTGTATTCGATATAATAAAAGTTAGCTCCTCCTCTTTGGCCAGATTGATGTATTCCTTAAAGTTGGCATAAGGATTCACCCCTTTTACAACGTTTTGAATTAATTTTTTTTCTTGAATTTCTTGTCCGTTTTTGATCCCTTTCATGAACAGAGTATATAAACCATCTTGCCAATTGAGCACATTTATCAACCCGGTTTCAATGGGTTGAACAATTGCGATACCCGAATTATAATTAAGTGTTTCGTTTAATATTTGAAAAGCATAATCCACGAAGGCCCTTAAGAAATTACCTTCTCCGAATTGGACAATTTTAATGGGGAGGTTATTTTCGAGGCTAAGATTTTTTCGGTTTAACTTTATCATATTTGATTGGAATACGATTAATAATAGAATTAAATTCAGAGGTCGAGAAGGCTTGGCAACCACAAACTTAATTGTGGGAAATAGGTTACCAAAAACAAGGCTAATACCATAACTAAAAACAATGGAATCAGCGGTTTAATTACTTTTTCAATGGTTGTATTCGCAATACCCACCCCAACAAAGAGAACAGATCCCACTGGTGGTGTAGTTAAGCCGATACATAGATTTAATACCATAACAATTCCAAAATGAATTGGATCCATCCCCATCTCTGTTACCACAGGTAAAAAAATTGGAGTAAAGATGAGTACCGCAGGTGTCATATCCATAAAAATTCCAACAAAAAGTAGAATTAAATTAATAATTAATAAAATCACAATTTTATTATCACTAACATGTAATAGCACATCACTTATATTTTGAGGAATATTTTCGTACGACATCACCCAGGACATACTCATAGAAGCTCCAATAAGTAGCATGACAATAGCGGTTGTTGCAGAAGAGTCTAATAATACCTGGGGTAAATTTTTAAAATTAATTTCTCTATATAAAAAGCCTAAAATTAAAGTGTATAAAACAGCTATCGCCGAAGCTTCTGTAGCGGTAAAAATACCTGTAACGATTCCACCAATGACCACTACCAATAAAAAGAGGCTTGGAATCGCATCAATAAAGGTTTTAATAACTTGTTTTATTGAACTTCTCTCTCCTAATTTATACCCTTTTTTCTTTGCCCATATCGATGCTACGATCATTAAAAATAATCCTGTCAATATGCCGGGTATATATCCCGCTAAAAATAATGCAGCAATAGAAACACCACCACTTGCCAAGGAATATACAATAAGCACATTACTGGGAGGAATTACAAGTCCTACCGTTGCTGAAGTAATATTAACCGCCGCACCAAATTCTTTCGAATATCCTTCTTTTTCCATTTCCGGACCCAATATACTTCCCATGGCAGAAGCTGAGGCCATTGCCGATCCTGCGATAGATCCCATTAGCATAGCACCTATTACATTGATTAAGGCTAAACCACCCGGTAATGATCCTACCAAAGTTTTAGCAAAGGCTATTAGTCGGTGAGCAATACCCCCCTTATTCATTAATTGTCCGGAGAGCACAAAAAATGGTATCGCCAACAGAGCAAAACTATCCAATCCGGTAGCCATACGTTGTGATATGGTGGTAAGTGCTGGTAGTGCAGGTATACTAACTAACATAGTTAATAATGACGAAATAGCAATACTCCATGCAACAGGCGTACCTATGGCCAATAAAAACATAAAACTTATTACTAATACAAATACCGGTATATATTCCATTATAATTATTTGTTTAACATATCAGAAGATTTATAATAAATTATCAAAGAACCACTAATTGGAAGCACCAAATAAACAACTGCCAGTGGAATTTGTAAAGAAGGAGAGTGCTGCTCAAGAATATAGGTGATATATACCAATCTAAGTCCCCCAATTATCAAAGCGGTAAAAACAAATACAATTATTAATAAATTAACAAAGAGTGTTATTTTTTTTTGAGTAGGCTTACTGAATTTTTTTGGTAGTACATCAATTGCAACATGCATATTTTTTCCGGATACGTATGCTGCTCCAAGCACACCAATCCATATCATTAAATATCTGGCCAATTCATCGGTAAAAGAACTGGGGTCTCCCATAATATATCTCGTAAACACCTGCCAAAGTACGTTAACAACCATAACTGACATGATAATAATTAATGAGTTGGCAAGAGTCTTATCTATCTTTTCTCGAAGGCTCATAATTAATGGGTTTTCTGTATTTGTTGAATTAACTGGTACATTTCTTCATCATTTTTATACTTTTCATAGATGTTTTCTACTTTTTTAGAAAACAGGCTTTTATCCGGTCTTACAACTTTGACTCCTGCCTTTTGAACTTCGGCAAGTGCTTCCGCTTCGGCTTTTGCCCATAATATTCGCTGGTACAATACCGATTTATCTACGGCTTCCTGTAACCATTGACGCTCTTCCTCAGAAAGTTTATTCCAGGTATGTGTTCCAATAATCAAGACATCCGGTAATACGGTATGTTCATCCAATGAATAAAATTTACAAACTTCATAATGACGGGATAAATAAAAACTGGGGGGATTGTTTTCTGCACCATCTACAACTCCTTGTTGTAAAGACGTATAGAGTTCTCCCCACGAAATAGGGGTAGGAGAACCACCTAAACTTCTAACCATTTCCATGGCAGTAACACTTTCCATAACTCTTATTTTCAAACCAAAGAGGTCTTCCGGAGTATTTATTGGCTTTTCTTTCGTGTAAAAGCTTCTACTTCCCGCATCATAATATCCTAAGCCTTTTAACCAATATTTTTCACCTTCATCTAACAATTGTCTCCCTATTGGTCCATCGAGCACACTAAATGAATGTTCCCTGTCTCTGAACAAAAATGGCAAACCAAAAATTTTCATTTTAGGCGCAAAATTCTCCATAATTCCGGCCGAAACTTTTGTCATATCCAAACTTCCGATCTGTAAAAGCTCCAAACATTCTCTTTCGGTACCTAATTGTTGACTGGGATATATTTCCAGCAGTAATTTACCCCCCGAAAGGGCCGCCAGATCCTCTCCCATTTTTACCATAGCTTTATGTACAGAGTGATTTACATCCAGACCATGGGCAAGTTTTATAGTTTTGTGATTCTTTATTTCACTGCAATTGGTTAGTACAAGAGCCAATAAAAAAACTAAAACAAAAATTAGATACCGCTTCATCTCTTTATTTGTTTTGAATTTTCATAATAATATTCAAGACCTCTTGAACTTTATTTTTTAAGGAAGGGAAATCTTGATTTGCTAAGATCTCTTTTGATATTAACTGAGACCCCATTCCAACACAGGTAACACCAGCCTCAAACCACCCTCTAAGATTTTCTTCTGTAGGAGAAACTCCTCCGGTTGGCATAATACTTGTCCAGGGACATGGTCCTTTAATCGCTTTTATAAATTTAGGTCCGTAGATACCTCCGGGGAATAATTTAACAATTTCACAACCCAATTCTTCGGCTCTGGCAATTTCGGTGAGGGATCCGCAACCCGGAGACCACAGAACCTTTCGTCGATTACAGACAATTGCTATATCTTCTCTTAATACCGGGGTTACAATGAAATTTGCACCTAATTGCATATATAAGGATGCTGCTGCAGCATCTGTAATCGAGCCAACACCCATTATCAATCCCGGTAGTTTATCGATTGCATATTTATTGAGCTCTCTAAATATTTCAAAAGCAAAATCTCCGCGTGCCGTAAACTCCAATAGCCTCGCTCCGCCGTTATAACACGCCTTTAAAACTTTTTTTCCAAGTTCAACATCAGCATGATAAAATAAAGGTACTAACCCGTTTTCTTTCATTACTGTAGCAACTTCAATTCTCGAATATTGTGCCATAATATTTTCTTTGTCGGAATTCCGAAGGAGGAATTCCTGAATTTTTTAATTAGTGTTTTATTATTTTAACAATGGCAACTATCTGGCAACTCTGCCCGATGCATCCCCACCCATTAATTTTTGTACTTCTTCTACAGTAACTAAATTGGCATCTCCTTTAATGGTATGTTTTAAGCATGACGCTGCTACTGCAAAATTCAAGGCATTTTGATCATCTTCAGGATAGGATAATAACCCGTAGATCAATCCGCCCATAAATGAATCTCCGCCTCCAACTCTGTCTACTATATCCGTAATTTGATACTGTGGTGATTGGTACATTGTTTCCCCGTCATACAGAACTCCGGCCCATGTATTATGCGAAGCAGAAATAGATCCTCTTAGGGTTGTAATTACCTTTTTGGCTCTGGGGAATTTTTTCATCATCTGCTGACAAACGGATAAGAATGCTTCTGCTTTTACCTCATGACCCTGTTTAGTGATATCCAATCCTTCAGGTTTTAATCCGAAATGTTTTTCTGCATCTTCTTCATTCCCTAAAATTATATCGCAATACGAAGTTAATTCTGTCATAATAGCTTCCGGTTCTACACCATATTTCCACAATTTAGCACGATAATTCAAATCTGTAGAAATTATAATTCCTTTAGCACTAGCTGCTTTTACTGCTTCCAAACAAACGTCGGCGGCACTTTGAGAAATTGCAGGGGTAATACCAGTCCAATGAAACCATTCAGTTCCATCAAAAACCTTATCCCAATCTATCATTCCAGGTTGTATTTCGCTAATAGCTGAATTAGCTCTGTCATAAACTACTTTACTCCCTCTGGAAACAGCACCTGTTTCTAAAAAATATATTCCAAGTCTATCACCGCCAAAAATAATGTTTTGGGTGTTTACATCCCTTTTTCTCAATTCCATCAGGGCACAATCGCCGATATCATTTTTAGGTAATCGAGTAACAAAATCAACCGGAATACCATAGTTTGCCAATGAAACAGCAACATTAGATTCTCCTCCTCCATAAACAATGTCAAAACTATTCGTTTGAGAGAACCTTAAAAATCCCGGAGGGCTCAGCCTTAGCATGATCTCTCCAAATGTGACAACTTTACTCATTTATTTACTACTAAAAATTAAAATATTCTTTTGCGTTATTATAGGAAATATCCGAAACTATTTTACCTATCCATTCCATGTCATTTGGTAGTTCTCCTTTTTTGATCTCCTTTCCAAACAGATTGCACAATACTCGTCTAAAATATTCATGACGAGGATAGGACAAGAAACTTCTGGAATCTGTTAACATTCCAATAAATGTACTTATCAATCCCATGTTTGACAAAGCATTTAATTGTTTGATTATTCCATCCTTTTGATCTAAAAACCACCATCCGGAACCAAATTGCACTTTACCCTTGATTCTGCCATCATTAAAATTACCAATCATGGTTGCCAATACTTCATTATCCGCCGGATTCAAATTATAAAGAATCGTTTTGGTCAATTTATCCTTACTGTCTAAAGCATTTAAAAACTTAGACAAACTCTCTGCCTGTGAATAATTTCCAATGGAATCCCAACCGGTATCCGGCCCAAGTTTTTGTAACATGCGACTATTATTATTTCGAAGGGCTCCCAAATGAAATTGTTGCACCCAACCAAATTCATGGTAGCTCTCTGCTAAAAATTGTAAAATGGCACTTTGGAATTTTAAAGCCTCCATTGCTGTAATATTTTGACGATCTCTTTTCTTTTTAAAGATGGATTTAACCTCGTACTCCGTAAAATTTTCAAAATAGATCTGACTCAGACCATGATCGGATAATTTACATCCGTTATCATCAAAGTATTGAATCCTGTTTTTTAGAGCTGTACAAAGATCATCATAGCTATTGATTGTAATGGCAGAAACTTCTTCCAATCTATCGATATAATCATTATAGTCATGGTTTTCAATTAAAATGGACTTATCCGGTCTAAAAGAAGTACTCATTTTCGTTTTGAAATTGCCATTCTCTAATCTTTGATGATGTTCTAAAGAATCAACAGGATCTTCTGTGGTACAAACCACTTCAACATTCATTTTTGTAAGTAGATTCTGACAACTATATCTCTGGGTATTTAAAATATTCGAAGTTTTTTCAAAAACGGCAGCTGCATTATTTTCATTAAGCAGATCGTCAATTCCAAAATATCTTGAGAGTTCCAAATGGGTCCAGTGATAAAGGGGATTCCTCATTGTATATGGTACTGTTATGGCCCATTTCTTAAACTTTTCAAAATCGCTTGCATCCCCCGTAATATAACTTTCATCAATTCCTAAGGTACGCATAGCACGCCATTTGTAATGATCGCCATGAATCCATACTTCGGATATATTGTTAAAAATTCTATCATTTGCTATGTCTTCCGGAGATAGGTGACAGTGATAATCTATTATAGGCATTTTACTCGCGTGGTTATGATAGAGTTCTTCTGCGTATTTATTTTCTAATAAAAAATTATCATGTATAAAGTTATTCTTCATCTTCTCAAATATAAGTTTTTTCGGAATCTAAAATTGGATGAAATTTAATAATTAGTTAGGGTTCAAAGATTTTTCAATTCCATATTCTAATCCGGTTAATTCTGCCAAACCTTTCATTCTTCCAATATTTGAATATCCTGGGTAATAAAATTTATCAAGATCATCCATCATTTGATGACCGTGATCTGGTCGCATCGGAATAGTATGATCTTCTCTTCCTTCTTGTTTTCTTTTCGCCTGTTCCAGGAGAATATTTTTAATTATGGCATACATATCTACATCTCCACCAAGATGAGTAGCTTCCTGGAAATTACCAAATTCATCCCGCATTGTGCTTCTTAGATGAATAAAGTGCACTTTATCAGCAAAATGATTAAACATTTTTGGCAAGTCATTATCCGCTCTCACACCAAACGAGCCAGTACAAAAAGTGAGACCATTGTTGGGACTTTCCACAGCCGCCAGTAATTCTTCTACATCTTCCTCGGTACTCACTATTCTAGGCAATCCCAATAAGGAAAAAGGAGGATCATCCGGATGAATGCACATTTTAACTCCTGATTTTTCAGCTACCGGGATGATCTCGCTTAAAAAATAGAATAAATGTTCCTTTAATTTATTCCTGTCGATATGTTTATATTTATTCAGGACATTTTGAAATTCCGCAATTGTGTATTTTTCATCTGTTCCTGGTAAGTTCGCAATTAAAACATTGGTTAGAGCAATTACTTCCTCCTCATTAAGCTTGTCAAAATAATCTTTGGCCTTTATTATCTGATCTTTAGTATAATCATTTTCTGCATTTTCTCTTTTTAAAATAAATAAATCAAAAGCAATAAAAGCAATCATTTCAAACCGAAGTGCACGGGCTCCATTTTCTAATTTATAATTTATGTCTGTTCTTGTCCAATCCATGATCGGCATAAAATTATAACAGACGATCTTAATACCACTTGAACCTAAATTTTCAATACTTTTTTTATAATTTTCTATGTATCGCAGGTAATCACCGGTTTGGGTCTTAATATCTTCATGTACCGGAATACTTTCTGTTACCAACCAAGTCATTCCATTCTTTTCAATAGTTTCTTTTCTTTTGAGAATATCTTCTTTGGTCCAAACTTCACCATATGGAACATCAAATAAGGAAGTAACCAAATTTGTAACTCCAGCTTGCTTTATATCTGAGAAGGAAACATTGTCATGTTCGCCATACCACCTCCAGGTTTTGATCATAGTCATAATTCTTCTATTTTCTGATTAAATTTTTAGACGCCACTATATACATTAAAACCGCCATCAATAGGGATCACCACACCGGTTACAAAAGCTGCGGCATCACTAATTAACCAGTGAATTGTTCCGTTCAGTTCTTCTGCTTTACCGAATCTTTTCATTGGAGTATTAATTATAATTTTTTCACCTCTGGCAGTTAAAGAACCATCCTCATTTAACAGTAATCTTCGGTTTTGATTTCCAATAAAAAATCCTGGTGCAATTGCATTTACTCTTAATTTATCACCAAATTTAAACGCTAATTCGATTGCCATCCATTCTGTCAAATTAGTGACAGCTGCCTTTGAGGCTGAATAACCAACAACCCTTGTGATAGGTTTTAAGGCAGCCATGGAGGAATAATTAATTATTACTCCTTTACCTTGATCGGTCATTACTTTACCAAAAACAAGAGATGGAATTAATGTTCCGTTAAGGTTGAGATCCAATACTTTTTTAAAGTCATCTATATTTAGATCAAAAATAGTTTGATCTTCAGCTATAGTGGCTCCGGGCATATTACCCCCGGCTGCATTTAATAAAACGTCAACTTTCCCCCATTGGGAAATGATCTCTTCACAAACTTCTTCCACCCTTGATTTGTTCAGGACATCACAAACGTATCCTAAAATATTGTTACTGATCTCTGATAGACTTTTTAATTTACTATCCAATGCATTTTGATTGAAATCTAAAATTACAACCTTGGCTTTATTTGCTAACAAATAGGAAGCTATTGTTCCGCCAAGAACGCCTGATCCACCGGTTATTACACAAACTTTATTGGAAATATCGAAATTATTAGGTGGGCTTGGTACGTTTTTTTTCATTTTTTGAAATTGATGGTAGTCTACAACATAATTTGGCTAAATGCATGGCAAAATATATACGAGATAAAAGTTTTGTTTACAGCTGCAATATAGTAACTTCACATATATTTAGTCAATAAAAAAATAATTAATTATGGGTAAATCAAACGATTCCAGGCGCAATTTCATTAAAATACTAGGAGTTGCAGGTGTAGGTGCTGCTGTTGGGTGTATTTCCAACGAAAACAGTGACAATAAGGAATCCAAAACTAAGGTAACCTCTCGAATAGAGGGAGCTAAATACATGGGTGATTTTTCAGCACCAGCTCTAGAAAAAGTTCGATGTGCTTTTATTGGAGTAGGAGCAAGAGGTTCAGGTCATATTAAACAGTTAGCAGAAATAGAAGGAGTTGAAATTGTAGCTATTAGTGATTTGTACGAAGATCTAGCAAAAAAAGCAGAAAAAGAATGCCTAGAAAAAGGGCAAGGACGCGACAAGGATATTTCCCTGTACTATGGTGAAGAGAATCTTTGGAAGAAAATGTTGCAAGAGGTAAAACCGGATGCTGTTTTTATTGCAACGCCCTGGGAATTGCATGCATCAATGGCAATAGGCGCTATGGAAGAAGGAGCGCATGCCTTTGTGGAAGTTCCAATTGCAACGACAATTGAAGACATGTGGAAGATGATTGATACTTCCGAAAAGACTCAGAAACACTGTATGATGTTGGAGCAAGTTAATTACGGAAGAGAAGAATTGTTATATTTAAATATGTGCCGACTGGGCGTGATAGGAGAACTGCTTCATGGCGAGGCTTCTTATATTCACGATCTTAGAGAGCAAATGAATAGTGTAGACAGGGGAACAGGGTCCTGGCGGACATATCATTATACCAATCGAAATGGGAACTTATATCCCACACATGGCTTAGGACCCGTTGCACAATACATGAACATAGGAAGAACTGAAGATAATTTTTCGCGTTTGGTATCTTTTTCATCTCCCGCAATTGGAAGAAGTACTTACGCGGCAAAGAATTATGCTAAGGATCACAAATGGAATAAATTGGATTATAAAGGAGGTGATATGAACACTTCAATTATAAAAACTAATTTAGGCAGGACTGTTATGGTACAATGGGACGAAACGAGTCCCAGGCCTTATACCCGACTAAATTTAATTCAAGGAACAAAAGGGACATTGGCCGGATATCCAATGAGAATTGCCTTGGAGGGAGGTGTTGAGGGAGCTACAGAAGACCATCACAGTTGGGCACAGGCAGATCAATTACAAGCTATTTATGAAAAATATGAACACCCTCTTTACAGGCGAATGGGGGCTTTAGCCACTAAAATGGGAGGACATGGAGGAATGGATTTTATGATGAGATATCGTATTATTGAGTGTTTAAGAAGTGGTTCTCCCTTGGATCAAAACTTATATGAAGGTTGTCTTTGGAGTGCTGTAGGACCGTTATCTGAAGTGTCTGTTGCACAAGAGGGCATGCCACAGGAATTTCCTGATTTTACAAGAGGAGATTGGAAAAACACGAAACCTCTGGCTATAATTACATAGGTAAAATATTTGGTCACGATGTCTAAAACTATCTCAGAGCGCATATTATCCATTGATGTTTTCAGAGGGTTTACCATGTTTTTATTGATTGGCGAATTTACTGGCCTTATGGGTTTGCTAACGCATGATTCTTTACAAGGAACTTTTATTTCTGCCCTAGCAGAACAATTTCATCATCATCCATGGAATGGACTACGGTTCTGGGACCTGATTCAGCCCTTTTTTATGTTTATTGTCGGCCTGTCCTTACCATTTGCAGTTTTAAATCGTCAAAATAAAGGAGAAACTAAGAAACAAATTTTTATTCATATTTTAAAACGATCTGCGATTTTATTGTTTCTCGGTTGGGCGTTGTATTGCATTGGGCCAGGGGAAATCACGTTTTATTTTCAGAATGTGCTGGCGCAGATAGCTGTAACTTATTTGATTGCCTATCTAATTATGAATAGGTCATATACATTTCAAATAATTTTCTCAATTGGTCTTTTAGCTGTTACTGAAGTGATCTATAGATTTTTTCCTGTAGAAGGATTCAATAATGCCTTTGTATTGAAGGAAAATTTCGGAACCTGGCTGGACCTTCAATATGGAGGAGAATCATCAGGTGGCTGGGCCTCCTTCAATGCAATTCCTACTGCGGCTCACACTATTTGGGGAGTGCTGGTTGGACAATTTTTAATGAGTAAAAAATCATTGAATAAAAAGTTGAAGATATTGATCCTTGTAGGAGTTTTCTTAGTAACACTTGGATATCTGATGGATCCAATTACGCCTATTATTAAAAGAATAGCCACGACTTCTTTTGTTATTGTTAGTGGTGGTTGGAGCCTACTTGTTTTGGCATTTCTTTTTTGGATCATAGATATTTTAAATTTTAAAGGGAAATGGACTATTTTCTTTAGCATCGTTGGGATGAACTCTCTGTTTATCTACTTGTTCTCTCACGTGGGTGGAGCAAAATTCATAGAACAAATATTACATCCCTTTACTTATGCCATCTTTGGTAATTGGGATATTCTTCTTGCGCAAATTTTGACCAGTGCTTTTGTATGGGCAGCTCTGTGGGGAATATGTTATTGGATGTATAAGAACAAATTATTTATTAAAATATAATTATGAACTTAAATAGAGATTTATCATTGTACCATGAATTGATTGGCGATTTGTTTCCAAAACTTTCTGCAAAAGAAATATGGGAGGAATATAGATTATCAGATGAACAGGTTTCCTTTTTTAATGAGTATGGTTATTTGGCGAATATTCGAATTTTAGAAGAATCCCAGATTGAAAAGCTAAGAAAGGAATTAAAAGAGATCACGGATCCATCTCATCCAAAGAATGATCTCTTTTATGAATTTCATTCGAATGAATCTGATAATCCCGATACAGTACTTTTTCATTCTTTGGGCCATTGGCGAATATCTGAGGGCTTTCACGATGTATTATGGAACCCTCGATTTGTTGTGGCGGCATCACAGCTTTTAGGATCTAAAGCCATACGATTTTGGCATGACCAATTATTTTGCAAACCGGCACATCATGGAAGTGTGGTGGCATGGCATCAAGATTATAGTTATTGGACCAGAACAACGCCAATGCAGCATCTAACATGCTGGGTAGGACTTGATGATGCAACTTCTAAAAATGGATGTTTAAACTATATTCCAAAAAGTCATAAATGGAATTTGTTGGATAAAATTAGTTTGGGTGGAGATATGGAAAGCTTGGAGAAATTACTTAGTAAGGAACAAAGAGCCGAATATGCTAAAAAAATCACCATAGAAATGCCAATGGGATATGGCACATTTCACCATCCATTGATGGTGCATGGTTCATATGAAAACAAATCAAATATTGCAAGAAGGGCTTTGGTATTAAATGTTTTTACAGATGGGACTCGATCAAATTCTGATGATGAATTATTGACGGGGGTGCCAAGAATATTAAAAGGTAAAAAATTGGAAGGGCAATTTTATCCAGTATTATTCGATCCTTCAGATATAAAATAAACTCCAAATCTTATAATAAATAGTGTAGGTCTTACTTTACATGTAAGATAAATACTTTTTTTAGCAGACCTGTTTTTATCATAATAATCAATCTTATTCAGAATAATATATGATTCCTTTTATCGGATTCAGTCTCAGGCTTTTGGTAACCAAAATTTATACTTTTTATTTAAATAAAGGAACAAAATTTACGTTTAAACTATTACATCGACTACAATAACGAAAAACGTAATGTTATGATAGGGAAATTCAAACCAACAAGAGAGCAGGTAAATAGGTTTTTAAAAACTATTGAAGCTCGTATTAAACATAGAAACCTAAGGCCAACCAAAGAACAAGAGTACAAACCCAGACTGTAAATTGCTTTGAGTTTTGTCTGAATTACAGGATAAATTTTAGAAAAATTTGTTCTATATATTTTGATATGGCTTAACAATTGCATTACATTAGATAATCGCCAAGCTGCCTGTAAAATCTGTAAACAACTGTAAATGTTGTTAATACTAAAAAATAGTTCGTATATTGTAGAAATATCTTTTATCATGAACTTGAAAAAACAGGCAATATTTCTACTTATTAGCCTAATCTTTTATGGATGTAAAGATACTGCTCGACAAGAAACTTATGACCTTGATTTTTTCAGAAGCCGTAATATAATTTGTGGAACGAATACTTCTGTGAATTCAAATACAGAAATTGCTTTATTAGCCTCTAATACAACTTTGAGTTTAGAAATTGATCATCCACGATACCTGGTTGCTGGTGAAGAATCGGGATTAGAATCAATTATTCCAAATGATAATCGTGTCTCTGCGGGCAACGAACAGGATGGATTATTAGCACTTGATCTCGAAGTGAAGTGGGGCGATTTCAGAATGGAGACCCCGGATCGTCCGGGCCTCAAAATAGTAGCCATAGGAGAAGTTGGTAAACAGTTATCGATTCCTTCTCCACTGATCAGAGTTATTGAGGGTACTAAGATACTAGCAAAGATTACAAACACTCTTGCTGACTCCACAATTACTGTATTCGGACTTCAAAAAAGACCATATACCTTAAGCGATAGCTTGTTTGTTCTTCCTGGTGAATCGGGAGAAGTGATGTTTGAAGCAGGGGCAGCTGGAACCTATATGTATTGGGTAAAATTAGGAAAAGGTCATAAGAAAATATTTTTTGGGGATGAAGATGAACAACTGGCAGGCGCATTTATTATTGATCCAAAGGAAGGCTCGCCAAAGGACAGGATATTTGTAATGAACATCTTTAGTAATAAAAATGAGAATGAAGAAGCACAAACAGAGAGCGTAGAATCCCTTACGATCAATGGGCGCTCCTGGCCGTTTACGGAAAGAATTAGGCCTTCGGTTGGCGACACATTAAATTGGCGGGTTATCAATGCTTCACAGAGAAATCATCCAATGCACTTACATGGCTTTTATTTTAATGTCCTGGAGAGAGGCAATGTACAAGGGTCAACAATATTTAGTGAAGATCAAAGTCCACTGGTAGTAACCGAAACTTTGCGTGGTAGAACTACAATGGCCTTGCAGTGGGTACCCAAACGCCCTGGGAATTGGCTATTCCATTGTCATTTATCTTTTCATGTTAGCTCTGAAATTCGTCTTCCAGGGGCGGAAAACGCTGACCCTGAAGGAGCCCATCAACATATGGCCGGATTGGTACTTGGTATTCAGGTTAAGGATGGAGAGACTGATCTGATCTCGAAAGGGGATTCCAGAAAGATGACCCTATTTGCCAATGAAGGAGAAGAAAATAATGTGTCTTTTGATCTGGAAAATAAAAGTCCAGAAGAATTATTTAAGCCGGGTCCTTTATTAATTTTAAAACAATATCAAACTACCCATATTACAGTAAAGAATCGAATGTCCCTGCCTACTTCTGTTCATTGGCATGGTCTAGAGATTGATAGCTGGTCCGATGGTGTGCCAAATTGGAGTTCCTCCGAAGGTCGTACCTCACCGATAATTGAACCGGGGAAAGAGTTCACTTATAAGCTTTCATTGATGAGACCCGGTACCTTTGTGTATCATAGTCATTTGGACGATATAAATCAATTATCGAAAGGCTTGTATGGTCCAATGATCGTTTTAGGTGAGAATGAAGTTTATAACCCTGCTCTGGATCATTATTTTATTATGGGATGGAAAAACACATTTCCTAAAACTGCAGAAGAACTAGATCTCAATGGATGGGAGGAAATTCCTGTACAGAAGGCTAAAATTGGAGAAACCCATCGGTTGCGTCTCATCAATATCGCTCCTGCGGGAAACGGTTGGATCAGAGCAACGAAGGACGGTGAGATTATCCCCATTAAAACTATAGCTAAAGACGGGGCCGACCTGCCGATCACACAACAAAAGGACATTGAAGTATCGCAACGGATTTTTGTTGGGGAAACAGCTGATTTTAGTTTTACTCCTTCTGAACCAGGAATATATGAACTAAAGATCAATTATATGATGGCCAAATGGGTACAAAAATGGGAAGTTAGCATCGACTAGTCTCGCATTTTATTACAACTTTAAAACCACGGGGTTTGACCCAGCTAATAACACGATAAAGTATTTGTATGTTAATATTCTAACCGCTGTGGTTATACCTTCGTGAAATAACAATTCATTTACCAAACATCGTCTGATTCTGTTCCATCGGAAAGTGCTTCAAGGTAACTTGCATATATTCTACTGAACTCTTCATTAGCACCTTTTCTGTAATTTACAGATTCAATACTATTACTGAACTTTCCGTTCTTTACTATCAGTTCGATACTATAGGAATAGTTATTCATGTTAAGCAATACAATATCAGATATCCTCATTCGTGTTTTATTGTCTTTAATATCTATTTGGACAGTGTAGCCGATTCGCCAATTAAAAATGTATTCGATTGGTTCGGAAGAGACCCCCTGGATCCTGATCATTTGTTCTTTTATTTCAGATTGAATGGCGCCATCAGTATTTTGATAGGTAGATGCTACCCATTCCAAGGTCTTCTCATAAAGTTCATGACCGGTTAGGTCCAATGAATCAGTTACCCTCAGGCATTCTAATCGACCCTCCGTATTTAATTCCATATGTAAATCCTGACCTACTACAGAGATAGTAAACAAGAAGATAATACTTAAATATTTCATAGCTTTTGAATATAAGTTTACACAAATGTTACGTGTGAGTAACATAATTAACCAATAAAGGTAGTCATTAAGTAATTGATTTTATATGATTTATATCACAAATCTGAATTTTTCAAATCATTTACCATGCCTTCAAGGAATAATTTTGTTAAATAATGATATTTAGATGACACTTATTTTATCCTATTTTAAAGAAATAGATTTGTTTTTTTAAGAAAGAATTGTTTTAATCTTAACAAGTTATACATTCAAATGAATTATCTTTGTTGTGATTAATTTTGAGTTAGTAATTTAAGGCCAGTTGTAGAGATACAGCTGGCTTTCTATATTTAACAATGTTTTAGATGTCCTAAAATGCAATAAAACAATTTCTTGATCGTTTTATTTTAACTTTTATCTTGAAGCAGTTATCTCAAGAATTAGAAAATAAAATAAAAATGCTATGAAGACAGTAAATGATTTAATAGACAAGTTACAGCAGTTAACAGAAGAGCAAAAGAGTCTACCTATAATAGCTTATGATACAGAACACAACATGCAGTTTAGTTTAGGAAGCATAGACAAAACTCTTGGGGATAGAATAGATATAAATCTAACCTTTTAATAATATGTTCTGATTTTTAGAAATCAGTCATATTTAAATTAATTAATAAATAGCCAGTTGTTTGGATGAACAACTGGCTATTTATTTAATGTCAATATTGTTATTTTATTCATAGAGATCATGTACATCCGCTTCTGCTATATCAACCATAGCTTGAGCCATTTTTTCTGTAATATCTTTAAAATAAATTTTCCCTTTTTCTGCTGTTGCCAATTTGGGATTTCCTACACCGGTATCTTCGCTAATTTGCGACCATTTTCTTTCCGCCCACAGCCATCCTTCTGAGAATGCCTTAATTTTTGGTTTTTTATCCATTCCATCTCCGGCTTCTACCAATGGTCTAATTAAATCCGGTCTGAAATGCAACATCAAACTGGTTTCCATTTCATCGGCATGATCCCCATCATTCTCAAAATATTTTGATTTATTCAGTGCCCTAAACCAGTTGGAAGTGCTAAGAAACATATCAGGAAATTTTAAACCCAATTCTCTTAATATCATTTTAAAATCATTGCCGCCATGGCTGTTTAATATAAGCAATTTCTTTATTCCTTGACGATTTAGAACCTCAACAATATCATTGATAATGGCGAATTGGGTACTTGGGTTGAGGTTTATGTCCAGTAAAATATCGAATTGCCCCGTATTTACGCCAAATGGAATAGTAGGCAGTACAATTATTTTTGCTCCCTTTTCCCAAGCAATTTTTGCAGATTCAGCAGCAATGTAGTCTGCCTCATAATTATCTGTTCCGTAAGGCAAATGATAATTGTGGGCTTCTGTAGCTCCCCAAGGTAAAATGGCTAAATCAAAATTCTCATCTTTAATATTCTTCCAGTTATTTTCTGATAACAAATAAGGTTTCATCTATCAATAGTTTATTAGGTTTTCATGGTAAAGATAATTAATAAAGCGTTCCAGCTAAAATGACAGGAGACAAATTAAATAATTTGGTTAAACCTCAAATTATCGATTTTGCAGTTTATAATTTAAAGGAGTAATGTTAAAATTGCACAATAAAAAAGATCTATCATACATACGCGATGATATTGAAAAATGAAAAAGCTGAATAACACACATATGCAAAGAGTAGAAAAACTTTATAAAAAAAGAACTCATTGTCAAACCTAATTATAAATAATAGATTTATATCCTGGTGATCTCAATAGAAAAGCAGTTAAAGATATTATATTCAAAGTATTGTTTTAAAAAAACAACATTATAGGAAACTGAAAGAAATATTTTCAACGGTTTATCCATTCATTTCTCAAGTGGTCGAGGTATTAAAGATGAAAGACTACAAAACACTCCCTATCTACCTACAACGTTTAGAGAGTTACCTGTTTATTGATTGTTTGGCAAAGAGCTTGTGGAAAATGGAATCATACCATTTACCATACATGACTCGGTAATAGTTAAAACAAAATACCAATCTAATGCTATTGAAATAATGAATGGAGTTTTTCTAAAGCAAATTGGAGTTATACCTTCATTTGATATTAAGAGCCTTAAAGAATAAAGAATTTTTATCTATTTTGATTAAGAGTCTTTGAAAAGACAAACAATTCAGTAAATTTGAATCAATATAGAATAGTTTTACATAATAAATATGGGACAAGCGACCGCAGCCGCAGCTATAATTACTGTGATAGATCAAGTAACTAGTGCAATAAATAGCGTTCTTAGTAAAAAAGGTACTCTAATAGATAAAAAGATTGATGCTGTTAAGCTAATGCAAAGAGCAACAAATAATACTAGAAATTATTTAGTTATTTCAAATAATGATTATCAACCTAATGCTGAACTATCTCATCTTTGGAATGATGCATTTGCTGCAATGCTACCAATAGATTCTACATTAGCAAGAAGCTTAAATGATAAAAGTAAGTTTTGGAGCAATCCTCACGTTTGGATAACTGAGGAAGGTGCTATGGAATTGATTCCAACCCTGAATGAACTAGAAGATAATTGTTGAACTTGAAAAAAGAAAGAAATAATAGATTTTTGTTTTAGAAACAAAGGTTGTAATAATGAATAAATCATCTCACTTACACTTCAAACTTCACAAACCCTTTGGTATGTTGAGCCAGTTGACTTCTAATGATCCAAAAGAAATTCGCAACAAACACTTTCTGTGTGAACTCAGGGATTTTCCTCTAGGTGTTATGCCTATTGGCCGCTTGGATGAAAAGTCAGAAGGGTTGTTATTGCTTACTACTGATGGGAAAAAATGCGATAATATCAATCGTTCTGGTATTGAAAAAGAGTACATGGCTCAACTTGACGGTATAATCACTCCAGAGGCAACGGATAGGTTATCCAAAGGTGTCGAAATTGGTTTCAAAGGCCTTCGCTACCTAACCAAGCCTTGCCAGGTTTACCTGATGAAATCAGTGCCGAAATTACCGACGGCAGATTCGAAATTGCGCGTTGCAAGACATAGGCCTACCTCCTGGATCAACATTTGTATTACTGAAGGTAAATTCAGACAGATTAGAAAAATGACGGCTGCAGTGGGCTTCCCAACCCAAAGATTGATCAGGGTGAGAATTGGATCTATTCATTTGGATGAT
>PVMK01147798.1_pt1 | contig 90517 bp, 71 predicted proteins | sample 1853481 | NCBI WGS metagenome assembly PVMK01 (sample SAMN08533507, study PRJNA380276) | Marine sediment metagenome, whole genome shotgun sequencing project.
TTAATGTGTTAATGTGTTAATGTGTTAATGTGTTAATGTGTTAATGTGCTAATGTGTTAATGTGTTAATGTGTTAATGTGTTAATGTGTTAATGTGTTAATGCAACAAAATATATTTTGACAATTAAACAATTTAAAGATTGAAAATCGTACTAAAACCTTAATGTCCTTTGTGCTGAACTTTGTGACCTTTGTGTTTAAGAGAAAGAGTGAGGCCATGATGTAGTAATCTGGTGATGTGGTGAAGAATGTGATTTAAACTGTTTCAAAACCATAGCGTCCTTTGCGTTGATCCTTGCGAACTTTGCGGTTAAGAGAATGAGTGATGAGGTAATTAAAATGATAAACTGTTTCAAAACAATAACGCCCTAGCGTTTAACTTTGTGAATTTTGCGGTTAAAAGAATGAGTGAGAGAATGAGTTAATACAACATTAAAACATTGCAACTTTATAACATTCTGACATTAATAGAATAAAATGAATTTTAAATATCTTCTCTTTTTTATCGGAATTGGAATTTTGACCTCTTGCGGAACGACCGAATCACTTCCTGTTCTGAAATATTATGAATACGACAAAGGCTTATCTCTTCAGGACACAACATATCTCGTAAAAGACACCACTGATTTTAAGCTATATAATGTTAGCTATTACAGTGTAAATCACAAGAAGGTCTCAGGTCTGTTATCCATACCTGAAAATGCCACAGAACCTGTTCCGGTGATAATATTATTACATGGTGCAGGTGATAGTAAAACTGTTGATTATATTGAATACGGTAATGATTTTCTTATAAAAAACGGATATGCTGTCTTACGAATAGATATTAGTAAGCACGGAGATCGTATTGAAGATGAATATGAATTGAGTTTTACGGGTGAAACCAGATATTGGTCAAGAGAAATTATTACCCAAACTGTATTTGATCTGAGACGTGCTGTTGATTTTATTGAAACAAAGAACGAACTTGATGCTAAAAAAGTTGGCTTTTTTGGAATTAGTTTAGGTGGTATAACCGGCACTGTTTTTTGTGGAGTAGAGAAAAGAGTGAAGGTCCCGGTTATTGTTTTAGCGGGCGGTCAGTTAAATTTGATGTACGGTAAAAAGGCTCTTGGATCAAATGCCAAAGATTATACAAGTATTATTGAACCTAAAAATTTTGTAAAACAAATTGCCCCCAGACCTTTGTTAATGATCAACGCCGAAAACGATGAAATTGTACCTCCAATGATGAGTAAATTATTGTATAAGAAAGCAGATAAACCTAAAAATATTATCTGGTATCCGGCAAAACATCATACTATTCCATTGGACAAAACCTATCAGGCAGGATTAGACTGGTTTGAGAAGTACTTGAATTGATAATGAGTTAATGATTGAATGAGTTAATAAATTATTACAGCATTGGAAAATGGGATGAGGGTCTCGATAGCTTTCGGAAGATAGAATGAAAGAAGGAGAGAAGAAAAAAATGATATAATTTGAAAATGAGTTGATTTGAAATTGATGCTAAAAGTCGGAAAGATTCTTCATTAAGGGAAAGAATGATAGAATGGGAAAAGTGATTAGAAATTAGTTGTTGGTTGTTGGTTGTTGGTTGTTGGTTGATTAAAGAAAATATCTGCGGATTATCCGGAAAATCGTGTCTGCCGCTGACAGGTCTACGAGAATAGGGAATAAATATTTGATGAATTTACATCTGTTTAATCAATAAAACTTGCCTCGCTGCAAACGGGTCTGCGAGATCTGCGAGAAAAAGAGAAAAGAAATTTGATGATTTGAAAATGAGTTGATTTGAATATGAGGGAAAGAGGGAAAAGCAATAAGAGAGAAGAGAAATAAATACAAATTAATACTATACCAATGAAGGTGTTGCGAAAATTATTTCAATTAATTGCCATTTTAGTTTTAATTCTAATCGTTATTGCATTTATTTATTCTGCTCCTTCATTATGGAGAAAGATTTACACTTATCCAAAATTAGAGAAGGAACGCGACGAATTGTATACTAAATATAAAAAGCCCACCAACCACTTACAACAAACTGACTATAAAGGTGTACTTCATGCCCACTCGTACTGGTCCCATGACAGTCGTGGAATTTTAGAAGAAATTTTACCTGCTGCTAAAAAGGCCAAATTAGATTTTATTTTTTTGTCAGACCATGCACACTCTCAATTAGATTCCTTTCCTCGTGGATATCATGGAGTCTATGATGACATTATCATTGAATCGGGAACTGAAAAAAGCGGTCTTATGGTGAGCCCGATGCAACCTGTTTTTCTTAATTGGGATCAACCCAAAGATTCTTTGATAAAACAAGTGACACAATCCGGAGGACTCGTGCTTTATGTGCACACCGAAGAAAAACACGAATGGGATAACCCAGATTACCAGGCAATGGAAATTTATAATATTCATACAGATTTTATAGATGAAGAAAAAGAAGGTAATTTAAGATCGTTTGTAATAAATATTATTTTTAATGGAAATAAATATCGGCATTGGGGAATGCGGGAAATATTTGATGAGCAAAAAGTAATTCTCGCTCGATGGGATTCTATTAATCAGTTTAAAAAAGTGGTTGGTATGGCGGCGTCTGATGCACATAATAACCAAAATATTAGGGCAAGATACACTAAAGAAGGCATGGTAGAATGGGTAGGCCCTAATGCTAAAACATTAAGTATTGTTGAGCCTGGCTGGAAGGAAAAATTATTACTCTCTGAACCTGATGTTGGAGGATGGGCCTTTAAATTCGAATTAGACACATATTTTCATTCTTTCAATTTTGTTAATACACATGTGTTTTGTGATAGCTTAAGTAATATAAATATTAAGGACAACCTTGTAGCAGGTCATGCATTCATTGCCTTTGAAAGCCTTGCCAATGCAAAGGGTTTTCAATATTTTTCAACAAATACAAAACAAGATGTGAATGCTATAATGGGAGATTCTATATCAAGTGGGGCAGTAAAAATATTAAAAGCCGTATCTCCCTTTCCTGTTCAGTTTAAACTGATTAAAAATGGTGAGGTGATTGATATAGTAGACAATATCTATTCCTATGAATATAATAAAGAAATTACTCCCGGGAATTATCGCATGGAGGCTTATTTGGATTTCAATGGAAAACAGATCCCATGGATCTATACCAATCCTATTTATGTATATTAAATCAATCTTAAAATGACAATTATAAAATAAATAAAAATGAATATTCGATCCCTTGCTGCATTTACTGTACTTGTGTTAATATTGATAACGAGTTCTTCCTGTCAAAAAAAATACGACACGATAAAATTTGGTATATGCTCGGATGTTCATTTGCCAACGATGCACGATTCTGAATACCGGATGAATACATTTATAGATAGTATGAAGATCGCCAAACCTGATTTTATTATTGAGTTGGGTGATTTTGGAACACCTGCTCCGGAATATTCCCACCTATTTGATATTTGGAATTCCTTCCCCGGTGATAAGTTCCATGTAATTGGAAATCACGAAATGGATGGGGGCTATTCACGAGAAGAAGCAGTGCAATACCGTAATATGGAGAATTCCTATTATTCTTTTGATAAAAACCATTTTCATTTTATCGTTTTAGATGGAAATGACCCTAAAAATGAAAATGAAAAGGGTTACAAACAATATATCGGTGCAAAACAATTAGATTGGCTGAAGAAAGAACTGATAAATTCAAAAACTCCTGTTATAATTTTTTCTCATCAGGGCCTCACTACTTATCATGGAGGTGAAGACGATTCTTACGGAATAGAAAATAATAAGTTAATAAGAGAATTATTAGAATCACATAATCAAACAAATCCCAAAACAAAAGTAATTGCCAGCTTTAATGGCCATACTCACTTTGATTATGCGGAAGAGGTAAATGGTATTTGGTATATCACCATTAATTCAATGTCCTATCAATGGATGGGAGAAGCTTATACACATATACGATATAGTCCGGAAATAGATAAAAATTTTAGATGGATCAAGTATACGGCACCTCATAAAGAGCCTCTTTTTACCATTGTAGAAATTTCATCAGAAGGCTTTATAAAAATTGATGGGAAAAAGACAGAATGGGTCGGCCCGTCTCCCTGGGAAGTAGGATATCCTGATTTTTTAAAGAAATATGTGAGACCGGAAATTTCAAAAAGATTATTATATTTTAGCAAGCAATAAAATTTATTTAAAATCTTAATACAGAACTAATAAAATATTATGAAAAATTATTTTACATCAAAAAACCTGTTCGCCTTTCTATTGGCTGGCGTGTTAACATTGAGCATAACATCTTGTAAGGAAACAAAGAGCGAAGAAAATACAAGTAGCGAACCTCCGGCTGAACAAAATTGGGCAGAAAAACTGGGATACCCGGCAGGTAAAAAAGTAATTATGCTTCATGCGGATGATATTGGCATGTGCGAGGAAGCAAATATTGCTGCAGACGCACAATTGAAAAACGATTATATCCAATCAGCTGCGATTATGATGCCTTGCCCTAATGCAGAAGAATTTGTTATATGGGCCATTAATAATCCTAAAAAAGATATTGGCTTACACCTTACTTTAACAAGTGAATGGCAAGAATACAGATGGGGTCCTGTGACAAATGCGGATGAAGTACCGGGTCTGATTGACCCTGACGGGAAACTCTGGCATGAAGTACCAGGCGTAGTGCAACATGCATCTGCAGAAGAAGTTGAAAAGGAAATTAGAGCGCAGATTGAAAAGTCTATTGCTTTGGGCTATAGACCGGATCATATTGATACACATATGGGTACTTTATTTGGTGATCCAAGCTATGTAAAAGTATTTTATAAAGTTGCACAAGAATATGGTATCCCCGCAAATGCAATTGATCTGTCAGATCCCAAAGTTGTTGAAGTATTTAGAGCCAAAGGATATCCCATGGATGATAGCGTTATTCAATTATCAAAAGACTATAAATTACCTAAACTTGACTTTTTTACAAGTGCACCCAAGGGGGATACTTATGAACAAAAAATTGAGAATTTTAAACAACTTATAAAAAATTTACCTGCGGGTTTAACAGAAATTATATTTCATCCATCTGTTGAAACAGAAAATTTAAAAGGGATAACAAATTCATGGCAACAACGGGTTTGGGAATACAAAATGTTTTCTGATCCGGATCTGATCAAATTCTTCGAAGAGGAAGGGATTATTTTTACAAATTGGAAAGAAATAATGAAACGGTTTAAAAAGTAATAATTAATTTTTTTCTCAAGCTGTTTCTAATTCATGAATCTTTGAAACTCATTAGATGAGTTTTGCCTTTGTTGGTGTTTTCCACCGACAAAGGAATTGTGGAAGAAACTGTTGGTGAAAAACATCAATAGTGGCATAAGTATTTACGATTCATCAAATGGTTTAAATTGAATGTATTTCAGCCAAAATAAATGAATGGTGTTTTCATAATAAAATGGATATTTGTAATATGACTCCTTTTATGAAAGGGATTTCAATAAATAAACTAATGAAACATCTATATTTCTTACTATTTATTGGGTTGGTCTTTTTTTTCACGGCCTGCAATGGGAGAAAATCAGAGGCTAAATGGGATAATGAATGGACTGCGGAAATATACCCAGCAGAGCACAAAATTTCTATAGATTCTACAAGTGGAGCAAAACTGATTTATATCACAACCAATATTGAAAGTGATATTAATTTATATTTTGATTGGAATTGCTGGTTTGAGGATCTTTCCATGATGACATTCATTAGCTCCCGTACCGGAAGAGCAGAATTGTTTGGATACATTCCAAAAACGGGTGAATTAATTCGATTAAATCCACGAAAAGATGTGACGGTATCTACTTCGGCATTTGTAGATTTTAAAACTCATGAACTCTATGTGAGAACTGATGATGCAATCTTTCAATGGAACGTTGACATCAATTTTTCTAAAGATTACTCTAAAGTGGAATCGGTACAAGTAAAAGAACGTAAAATTGTTTCTGCTCCTGAAGGAAGTAAGTTCTTCTCTGCCTTATCACTGAGTGCTAATCGTCAATATCTTTCTGCTACTATTAAATCAGAAATACCGGACGAACAATCTATAATATCAGTAAACATAAATACAGGTGATATTCAAAACCTACTTACCTGGGATAACTCTTATTTCTTTTCCCATGTACAGTTTAGCAAGTACAATCAAAACTTGTTGCGCTTTGCCTATGAACCACATCGTTTGTGGATTATCGATACCCGAAAGCCGGGAAAACCAAAAAAAATTCACTTGCAGGAAGAAGGCGAATTGGTTACCCATGAAGATTGGTGGGTGAATGACCAATTAACCTTTTGCGGTGCATATCGCGAAGAAGAGTCGCATGTGAAAGTAATTGATATCCACACCCAAAAAACAAGGATTATTGGTGCCGGAACCTGGTGGGACGGAGGTACACCATTTGAGCTTTCCCAATATAATTGGTGGCATGCTTCAGGTGCTCCCAATGGTCGCTGGGTAGTAGCGGATAACTGGCATGGCCATATTGGTGTTACAGATGAACGCACCAGTCACATGAGGTTACTGACAAAAAATCATAGGACTTATGGAAGTGGCGAACATCCACATGTAGGTTGGGCACCGGATAGCAAGAGCGTGGAATTTACTACACATATCAATGGAAATCCGGATGTTTGTATTGCCTATTTACCGGAAGCCTGGAATGATCCATATATGGAAAGTGATACTTCTGAACCAAATAATATCAAATAATTTGCGATGATGAATAAAATAATCCCGGATATTAAAGTTTTCTGGTTTGTTGGCCTTTTTATTGCTTTTGTATTTTTTGGAAGTGGATCAGCTTCAGCACAAGGCAGAACCGTTGGAGGACTCATTACAATCGGAGAGATCAACTCACCGGGTATAGGTGGAATCAGTATCTCCATCAAGGGAACTTCAACAACTACAGTTTCAGACAATGACGGTGAATACAGAATTAATGTTTTGGCCGATGAATCGGTACTGGTATTCTCCTATCCCAATATGATCTCACAAGAGATCGTTGTTGGTGAGAGATCAAGAATTGATGTGGACCTGAAGAAAATAAGTCCCGGAAAAGTTCAAACAGTATATGCTACCAAAGTAAATATCATTCTCAGCGAAAAGATCGATGAGGTAGAAGAAAATGTGGCCAAAGTACTAAAGGATAGATTACAGATGAATAGTAATGTTTCCGTAACCATTTCAAAAGAAAGAGATGTAACGTCAAGTCTGCAAATCTATCTGGGCCTGGCTAATAGATCAGATAACTTGGAGGAGCTTTTCAAAAAAAACAATATGAGGTTACCCGGTTACGCCAAGCCTGCAGCCGAAGGCTATGCAGTAAAAATGGTTACGGTGGATAATACTCCGGCAATTATTGCTGTTGGTAAAGATAAACGAGGTTTACTTTATGCAGCCGGTGAAATTCTTCGGCAAATGGAAGTCGATCCGATGGCCATTATCTTTGCCACATTTGATATAAGTTCGGCACCAGCTTACCGGTTTAGAGGTGCTAATAACCCTCAGGGAGGAACGATGAGGAAATTTACAAAATCAAGAGCATGGACAGCCGATGAATGGAAAGAAGTTATTTTAGATTATGCGCTGGCTGGTGCCAATACTTTTTATGCTGAGACATGGGGCAATGGAGGCGAAAGAAACGATTATCTTAAGTCCTTTGACCTGATGACAACTGTTGGGATCCGTCCAAATCAATATCACGGAGAATTTCCGGAGGAGTGGAAATCCAGTGGATTGAGCGATTGGGAATGGATAAATAGCAATTGGATCTGCCCAAATATTCCGGAAGCCAGGGAAGCACTGCTCGAACAATGGACAGAAAAATTAAGCACATTAGGAGATCATGATATTTTGCGCTTTTATGCAGGTGATCCGGGAGGATGCAGGGATGAACGATGCAAGCCATGGGGATTAACCTTTGCTCTTTTATGTGAGGATATTACCAAGATCGCCTTAAAAACACATCCCGATCTCATCGTCCTGATCGCCAATCAGGATTTGACCAATGAAGGAGATATGGCAATATTTGATTACCTCTCAGAGGAACCTCAGGACTGGTTATATGGCATAGCCTATGGTCCGGGATCAAACGCTATGTCCTGGTATTTTCGCCATAAACTAAATGAATACATGTTCGAATACCCCGGTTATGGATGGCTTAATCGTTATTTGACAGAAACATTGAATGCACTTCCTAAAGATCAAAAAATCGTTCATTATTCAGATATCACCCACTGGATTATGGCACAGTATAATGTTGAATATCCGGAACGTAATATTGCTAAATCCTATGGCAGACGTACCTGGCATACGCGACCCATAGCTTTATACAAAATATTTCAAGCCATCATGCCCTTCTCTCAAGGTGATATTATTTATACCGAGGGCTACCACGATCACTTTAATCAATATTTTTGGCATCGTTTGTTATGGAATCCACATACGGAAGCCAAGGAGCTTGTTCAGGAATATTGCAGAATCAATTTTGGCGACCAAGCTACGGATCTGATGAGGGAAGCTATTTTTCAATTGGAGCAAAATTTCGAAATTCCTCTGGCGACAAATGATGGTATCGATCGATATTATGCCTTGGTCAAAGAAGCCGGTAAGCTGATCCCGAAAAACATAATGGAAAGCGACCACCTTTGGAGGTTGTTTATGCAAAAAGCTGCTTTGGATAAGTATATTCAATTAAAATTACAGCGGGAATTATTCCGGGAAGAACGCGTTCGTCAATATTTGCAAGATGGGCTCGATACCGGCGACTTAAATACAGCTATCGAAAAAGCTCTGACTGTTCTTGAAGAACCAAAGGAAACCCCACAAATGGAAATTTATCGTGAAGAATCAAATAAATTAGGAATAGAAACAGAAAAGTTATTCGGTGTACGGAATGTGGGATATTTCAGATTGGATCAGAACTTAAGAGATATGGATGGTCTATCAGAACTCTTAAGAAAAAGTAAAGCCTCCAGATCAAAAAGCGAGAAAAAGAAACTGATGACATCGGCAATACTAGATTCGAAAAAGAAAACGGACTATGGTAGGGTGCATTGGTAGTTTGAAATGTGTGAAAGAGAGATGGAGTGATGGAGGGAAAGAACGATGGAACGAAAGAACGATGGAACGATATAAAGAGTGAATAATTAATACAGTGATACAATGGTCAAATTTGCGATGATCTGCCAGAAAATCAGAAAAATTCAGAGGTATCAGGGATCAGTCGTAAAAGTTGCGAGATTTATTTGTTTTTACCCTTCTGTCCCGGCCAAAATACCGAGCCACCTTTCCTTAATTAAGGGAAGGAGTTTTGTGCATTAATTAATTAAAAATTATTATAAAAATTGAACACCTAAATTAATCAACTAAAATTTGGAAGAAACAGTGTGTATCGTGTTTAATTTAAAGGTGATGTACAAAATTCTCCTCCTTTTTTTTAAGGAGGAGTGGCTTCCGAAGGAAGACGAGGTGGTTTTAGGGATAGCACGGAACAATATTAATTGTAATTATATCAGTGAAAAAATCAGCACCTTAAAGAGAAATAATCAATAAAAAAATCCTCAATGATCAAAAAATATATCTCCATCTTTTCTTTAATTATTTTAGTCACTGGATCAGGTTTGTTATTTTCCGGATGTGAAAAAAATGAGGATCACAGTCAAATTCAAACAAATTTAGAATTAAATACATTTATAAAGGATTGGTTGATCCTAGGACCCTTTCCAAATTGTGATACATGTTCAACAACTGATTATATGCATGGTGAGCATTGCACAGGTTTCTATACGGATTATCTAAAATCCATCGGAGGTGAAAAAAATGTAATTCCAGGCGAAGGGATGCAGGTAGACGTATCAGACAACAATTCCAAAACCTGGTCTGTTCTTCACAGTTCGGAAGACCAGATCCATTTCAGTGAATTATTAAATCCTAAAGACATGGTGGTAGCCTACGCCTTCACCCAAGTGTTATCCCCTAAACATCAAAAGGTTATCTTATCAGTGGGCAGTAATGACGGGCTCAGGGTTTTCCTTAACGGAGAAGAAGTCCACAAAAGTCACCCCCTTCACGGAAGATGGTTACAGAGTGATAATGATTATGTTCCCGTTAATCTAAAAAAAGGCACAAACAATCTGCTGTTAAAAATTGATCAGGGGGTTGGTGATTTTGGTTATGTGGCACGATTTTTTGACTATGATAGTATCATAACAACTATTCGAAAAGATATCGATAAATACAAAGAATTAAAGGCCGTAGCCATTGCCGACACTTTGGTGACCTCCTTTGGAACGAGAGATAAAATTACAGTTCTAAATCCAAAAGCTAAAGTAACAATTGAACTGATTCATGAAAAAAATGGGAAACTGGATGTACATATTGTAGAGCCGGGCGATGATGCCGATTTTCTATTGACTTCTGTTCCCGATGGTTTTCTTAATATTAAAGCCTCTTTTCCAACTTTAAATAACGGGGTTATTATTTCTGAAACAAGATATTACAAAGGTGAGTTAAAACGTCACCCCCGGGTAGCAAGAATGGCTGAAGACTTGGCAATTCTAGATGAAAAAGGAAATAGTTTCTTCCCAATTGGAACTTATGGTGCACCGGTTGAAGATTATAAAAAATTAAAAGATGCCGGATACAACTTTGTTGTAACAGGAGTAGATAATTTAGACGAAGTACATAAAGCCGGACTTCTAGCCGCGGTTCATGTTAGTGGTAAAACACCACAGGATTTCACGGCTTTCATCAACAAATACAAAGATCATCCTGCCATATTATGTTGGATGCTTTATGACGAACCCGGTTATAATAAAGCGGATCTTCAGTTTATTTATGATATCTACAATGCTGCTTATAAAGCAGATCAGGTGCATCCCTCCTATTTGGTGATCACCCATAATAGTGTGTACAGAACATTTGGACCTCTTTGTGATGTTCTTGCCATTGATACCTATCCAATTGCAGATGGTTCGATCGAAGATGTGGGTGGAAATATCGCTTTGGCATATGACCAACTTGAATATAAAGTGCCTATCTGGAATTGTGGTCAGATGTTCTCCTGGCCAAATCAGCGAAGGCCAAATCCACAGGAGCATCGATTTATGACCTATGCCTCCATTATAAATGGAGCAAAAGGAACTTTGTGGTACACATATAAAGGTTATGGTCAAGACCTGCCTGTTGATGACCCTGAATTGTGGGAAGCTCAAAAAATTCTTTTATCAGAACTGAATGAACTGGCACCTCTATTTTTAGAGCCTGGTTTTGGAAAAGAAGTTCAAGAGCTTTCAAAATCTAAATTTATACAAGCTATTGTTAAAAATAGCCCCATTGGGACTTTTGTAATGGCTTCTAACAGTTCTAAAACAGAGACAGTTCAGGCGGTATTAAAAATAGATCCGAAATTTGATGGTAAAATAACGGTAGCTAATGAAAACCGTGAGGTATTTATTAAAAACGGGGTTATTCGGGATGAGTTTAAACCATTAGATGTGCATATTTATAAATTAAAAACTAGTTACGAATGAAATTAATTTTACTCAAAATATACTGAGATATGAATCGAAATAAATATTTGAATTCTATTAATTATTATACTATAAAAACAACTGGTTTAGTTTTATTACTGGCCTTACTTATACTTTCAAGTTGTTCTAAAAATAATGAGGATGGATCTCCTAAACCACCTAAAGGATACTGGAATGAGACAACGTTAAAAATTGCCGCTTTTTTTGGGACTCTGGAACTTATAGATTATAAGAACACACCTGTTCCGGAGGATATTGTACAATACAACGATATTGTTTATAAAACTGTCGATTCAACAACGTTGAAATTAGATGTTTTTCATGATGAAAACCTATCGAATTCTGCTCCCTTACTCATTTTTGTTCATGGTGGTTCTTGGAGCGGAGGCGATAAAAAAGACTATCGGCTATATATGATTCCCTTTGCGCGAAAGGGATATATAACGGCAACTGTGCAGTACAGGCTCTCAGATAAAGTTGCTTTTCCAGGGCAACTTTTAGACGTAAATGCTGCAATACGTTACCTGAAGAAAAATGCCTCAAAATACCATATAGATGCTTCCAAGATTGCATTGATTGGTGGTTCTGCAGGGGCTCATTTAGTGCTTATGTCTGCTTATACCAAAGATATAGCCGCCTATAACGAAGTAGATGAAAGTGGTGTAACGGCAGAAGTACAGGCAATTGTTGACATATATGGACCCACAGATTTAACTACGGAGTATTCCAGAAACAAATCTAGCGTTATACAATTAATGGGTAAAAGTTATAGTGAGGCTCCTGAATTATATAAGGTAGCATCTCCGTTGATTTATGTGACTAAAGATGTTCCCCCAACCTTAATATTTCAAGGTACTATTGATGATCTCGTTCCTCCAAGTCATTCAGATGAATTAGAAAAAAAATTGAAAAAAAAGGGCGTTCCCGTGTATTATCATAAATTAAAAGGATGGCCGCATGCTATGGATGTTGCTGTTAAAGTAAACGAATATTGTCAATTCTATATGAATCAATTCTTTGAGGAATATATTCCTATAGATAAAAATGAAAAAAAATGAAAAATATACTATTCACATCATTAATTATTTTGGTTCTTTATTCATGCAATGAACCAATAAAGTCAATAGATGATCTCTCTTCATTTGCTACATCTCAACAAGAGGATTTTAAGGTTAGCGTCTATGCCACTGCCCATTCGGTAAATAATTATTTTTCTACAGAAGCAGGAAGAAGAGAAGCTGTTTCCCTGATGCGTGCAAATGGCATCACAAAAATATATTTAGAGGTTTACCGTGGGGGCCTGGAAGTATCCAAAGATCTGCTAAAACTGACAAAGAAATATTTTGAAAAAAATGGATTTGATGTAACAGGGGCCATTGCTACGGTGCCTGGAAAAAATTATGGGCTGAGGCAAGAAGGCACTCTAGGGTGGTTCAACTGGCAAAATAAAAAGACACAAAATGACATGAAACAGGTCATGATCAATACTGCCTCCATATTTGACACTTTTATCATTGATGATTTTTTGTGCACGGGAGATATAAGTGATGAATCTAGAGAAGCAAAGGGCAAGAAAACCTGGCCTGATTATAGAAGAGAATTGATGATAAATATTGCCTCTAAAGTATTTATAGATCCCGCCAGGTCCGTAAACCCGGATATCCATATGATCATAAAATACCCACAATGGTATGACAGGTTCCATCTTTTTGGTTATGATGTAGAGAGCGGACCAAATTTATTCGATGAAGTGTGGGTGGGAACTGAAACCAGAGGTCAATACACACAACGTTACGGTTTTGTTCAACCCTATGAAGGCTTTGTGAATTATCGATGGATAGCCTCCCTTTCAGGAAATAAAATAGGGGGAGCATGGTTTGACCATGGCGATTGTGATGATCTGGACTTTATTGAACAGGCCTACCAGTCGGTATTAGCTGGTGCTTCCGAATTGGTACTTTTTAACTATGGTAATTTTATTAATGGTCATAAAGGGCATCATAACTTAAGAATGGAATTCGAAAATTTGTCCCTGCTTGCAAAAACTATAAAAAATTCGCCTGTTATTGGCCTATCTGCCTATAAACCACCTCAAAGTGATGCCGGTGGCGATCTGTATATCATGGATTATATTGGTATGTTAGGAATTCCATTGATACCGGTATCTTCCTATCCGGAGAATGCTCAGAGCCTGTTTTTACCAACACAGGCAGCATCAGACCCGACTATTGTTTCAAAAGTAGAAGCTTCCATAAAAAGGGGAGCACGAATCATTATGACCTCAGGGTTTTTAGCTAAGGTTAAGGATGATGGTATATTGAGCAGAAAAGCAGGAATATCAAAACCTATTGTAAAACCACTGTCCGCAGAGTCAATTATAATTGATGGCTCCATTAAAATTTTAGAGAGAACTTTAGATCTGGAAACAGAGATCGAAATTCAGGATGCTACTAAAATATTGACTGCAATGGTTAATGGTAACGCTGTTCCTTTCTTAACAAGGAGTAAAAATGAGCAAATATTTGTATTAAATTCACATACTTTTTCAGATGAGGATTTTGAGGCTGTTGGAGAAGTATTGCTATCTCCGCGGCTATTGGGATTACTTGATTTGCCCGAATCATGGGTTGGTACTGTCCGTGGGGTATTTAATGTCAACTTAAATATTCAGCTTGATGCACCATCCAGAATTACTATGCAACCCTTAAAAAACGGTGACATTATAATACATAACTATAACAAAGAAAAAATTGATCTCGTGTTAAGATCGGGCGACTTTGAATCTGTATTGTACAGCACTTTTGAAAGGCAAAATATAATTTCAGATAATAAAGCTTTAAGCATTCAAATGAAACCCAGATCAAGAATTTGGTTGCAAAAGAATAAATAGATCACATATGAAATTAAAATTAAGTCTACTCCTTTTTATTCTCACCTTGACATTGTCCTGTGTGAAAAATGATTCACCTGTGACCATTGATATCTCTAAAAATTGGCGCTTTTCCCCCGATGAAAATAACAATGGCAGTAGTGAAAATTGGTATTCAATATCTTTTGATGATTCTCAATGGGCTATACTTGACGCCGGTAAAAAATGGGAGGAACAGGGCTATCCTGACCTGGACTCGTATGGCTGGTATAGAAAAACCATTGAAATTCCGGCGGGCTGGAAAGGAAAAGATGTTTTCATAAAATTTGCGGCGGTAAATGATGCCTATGATTTGTTTGTAAACGGAGAGCAGGTGAGTTCTTTTGGTGCCGCAAATATTACTTTTGCAGATAAACCTTCATTTACAAAGGTTTCGGACAATATTAAATATGGTGTGCAAAACCAAATTACTGTACGGGTTAATGATTGGGGAAATAGCGGGGGTTTATGGCGTTTACCTGCTATCATAACAATCGACAAAGCGGAGACAGATTTGTTTAAACCTTTGTCAGATACACCATTCGACCCGGAAAAAGAAGGCTATAAACTATTTTGGGAAGATGAATTCAATGGAAATGAATTAGACAGCACAAAATGGGCTGTACGTGCTATTGGCCCTCGAAGTGCAGGCTTTATAACACCGGATGCCATAGAGATAAAAGATGGGGAACTATCTATTAATGCATATATGGAAAACGATTCCTTAAAAATTAGTGCTGTGGGAACACAAGGACGTTTTGAAACAACATACGGATATTTCGAATGCAGGGCACAACTGCCCAAGACAACAGGAAACTGGGCCGCCTTTTGGATTCAATCACCCGGTATCTCTTCAGGAGAAGACCCCGGTAAATTTGGTGTTGAAATAGATATTTTTGAATACTTTAAAAATCAGGGTGGCGATTTCGTTTCACATAACCTGCACTGGGCTTACGGACCAAATCAAAAATCAACAGGAGCCTTCCTCAGCAAGGTAGAAGGTATTGGCGAAGGCTTCCATACCTTTGCCGTAGAATGGACACCCGAAAAATATGCGTTCTTTGTTGATGGATTAAAGTATTACGAGATCAAAGAAGCCATCTCACATATTGATGAGTATATTATTCTGAGCTTTGAACCTGCACATTCTTTGGAAGATTTAAAAGGTGCTACCCTGCCTGATGCTTATATAATAGATTATGTAAAAGTGTATAAGAAAGAATAGACACAGGAGGTGACTTGGAGTCACCTCCTGAGTAAAAACAACGATATGAAAACTAAATTTATTAGCCTCTGGATACTATGGACCTTGTTAGGAGCATTGTTGATGTATGGCGTGTCCTCCTCTGATTCGAAGAATAATATTATATCGATAGTGGCAATGGTATTGAGTTTTTCACCAATATTGGGACTTATGCTCGCATTAGGATCTCCAAAAGCCTTAGGTGAATTTAACGATTGGCTAAAAGAAGATCAAAAGGCATTGTATTATTTAGCAGGTGGATTATCCATGCTATTTGCCATCCCGGGATTTCTAACGGGAAATTTTGATCCTTATCACACTACAATTTTTGCTCTAATTGTTTTTGCAGTCTTTGTTGTATTAAAACAGAATAATGCTAAAGAATTCAAGCTAAACTCGAGTGATGTGGCCCTTTGGTTGCTCCTTTGGATTCCTTTCGACCTTCGCTGGTATGATGGCATGCAACCTAACCTCGACTATACCTGGTGGTCTATAGCAATTTCTGTTATTGCGGTCATTGGTTGGGTTGGATATAGAGGTGCGAATATAGGCTATAACCTTATTCCTAAATTTAAAGATCTTATTATAGCCATACTGGCCTTGCTTATGATCATGGCTTTAGTTATTCCACCGGGACTACTCACTGGATTTCTGTCTTTTGGTATGCCTGAAACGTATGACATTCCTAAACTGACGATTCATTTTATCGGATTATTTCTTACGGTTGCCTTACCCGAAGAATTGTTTTTTAGAGGGATTTTGCTTAGAGGCCTTGAAAAGGTTTCTACTAAAAAATGGGTTCCTATGGTAGTATCCTCGTTGGCTTTTGGGTTGATGCACTGGAACAATCTGAATGATCTGTCCATGCAAATTACCTATGTTTCTTTAGCAACAATCGCCGGACTGGGATATGCTTGGGCATACAAAAAAAGTGGAAACAATCTGTTTGCTGCCATACTTGCACATACACTTGTGGATTGGGTATGGAAATTATTTCTTGCTGCTTAATTAATTAGAATTAAGATCTAAGTACTAATGGAATATAAACACTTAAAATCACAAAGTCAAAGAGCTTCTTTACTCAAGTTTTCAGCCAGAATGTTGGGGTTAAATAAAGGTTTAAGAGAATCTAAAAATGCCTTGAAACAAATTGTAGCATTAGTCAACCAGTAACCATGTAACAGAAGTTATGGCTTTGTTAAAATATAAATAACTACACAAATAAAGATGTCTTTTTTAAACCTAAATCTATCTGCATATAATACCATGAAAACTAAGAAATATTTATTAAAAACAATTTATCTGATTTTTATTTTCACAATTTCTACCTCTTTTGCTATTGGTATTCCCGGAGATTCAGATTTCGAGAAAATAAAAAAACGAGTGATTGCAGACGTAATGAAAGGGTCGGTTGATGATGCTCAAGTTAGATTATTGCTTGAGACACTTCAAAGTGACGGAACCTGGCCAGGCATAAATTATGAAGATGTTTCACGTACCGGATTTCAACATCGGTATCATACTAGAAATATGATAACACTGGCACGATCTTATAAAATAGAATCTTCTAAATATTATAAAAAATCTAAAGTAAAGAAGGCTGTCGAGCGAGCACTCAAAAATTGGGTTGACAATGATTATCAAAGTGATAATTGGTGGTATAACCAATTTGGGACTCCGCGTAATTTAATCACCTTAATGTTGCTAATTGGCGATGAATTACCGAAGGATTTGGTTGATAAAGCACAACCTATTATTGGGCGTGCAAATATAGATGCTCCTGGTGCCAGACCTGGTGGTGACCGCATAGAAATTGCTGGGATGCAGGCAAAAAACATGCTTTTTATTAATGATGAGATAATGTTCCACAAACTAGTACGGGTTATTGAGAGCGAAATAAAACAGGTTGAATGGGTAGGTGCAAAATACGGCTATAATTATCGGTATATTCCTACCGGATTTTCTAATCGCAAAGCTGGAGGTCGCGGAATTCAATATGACAATAGTTTTCATCATAGAATAGACGGAGTAAACAATACACTTTCCTATGGTTATGGGTATGCACATTCATTTATTGTTTGGGCAGTTTATACCGCAGGTACAAAATATGCTTTATCAGATGATAAAATAGCGCAATTGGTGGACTATTTTTTAGATGGTATTTGTAAAACAGCAGCGTATGGTAAATACCCTGATATAGGTGCTAAAAATAGAAGTATCAGTCGTAAAGGAGCCTTACATGCTTATAATGCCAATATGCCAGAAGAGTTGTTGCTTACTACAGATTACAGAAGAAATGAGATCCAAGAGATCGCAGACATTCGAAATGATGGAATAAAACCAACACTTTCTCATGCTACATCCTATTGGCATTCCGAGCATTTCACTTTCCAACGCCCCGATTTTTTCACTTCTGTACGTATGTATTCTACTCGAACTTTCAATATGGAAGAGCCCTATAATAGTGAAGGCTTATTAAACCATCATCGTGGTGATGGCACAAATCATATTTCGGTTACAGGAGATGAATATTACGATATTGCATCTGTATTCGATTATCAAAAAATACCAGGTACTACCATCATGCAAAAATCAAAATTACCATCTGAGAATGAAATACAAAAGTTGGGAAAAACTGATTTTGTAGGGGCCGTTACAGATGGAAAATATGGTGCCGTTGCTTTTGATTTTATGAGTCCTCATGATCCCTTGATTGCTAGAAAATCGTGGTTCTTTTTTGATGATGAATATGTTTGTTTGGGTGCCGGAATTTCATGCAAACAAAAAAATTCTGTTGTCACAACCATTAACCAATGCCTACTTCGTAGTAACGTGACCATTTCACAAAAAAACAAAAAAGTGATTATTGAGAAGGGCGAAAAGCAATTTGATAATATCGACTGGGTGTTTCAGGATGGGATTGGCTATGTTTTTCCAAAACCAACAACGGCAATAATAAAAAATAATACGGCTACAGGTTCATGGTGGTTGGTTAATAAACAAAGTGATTCTTCAAAAGATGAAATTTCGTTAGATGTTTTTAAATTTTGGATAGATCATGGTAAAAGTCCAAGTGAAGCAACCTATGAATATATTGTTGTTCCGGCTACAACTGTTGAGAAAATGAAGCAAAATATTTCTAAAGAAAATATTATAATCATTTCAAATACACCGCAAATTCAGGCAGTAAAACATATAGGTTTAAAAATGTTTCAAGCTGTATTTTATAAAGCTGGTGAAATTCAGTTTTCTGAAGATTTAAAACTTGTTAGCGATACTCCCGGAATTGTAATGATTAAAACTGATGATGGAACAATAACAGAAATTTCAGTAGCAGATCCAAATCGAGAATTGAATAAAATGCATCTTTCTATTTCATCAAAATTCGAAAAAGAAGGTGAAAATTTCACAATTAATTGGGTTGAAGAAACAGGAATGAGTGAATTCTCAATTGAATTACCCAAAGGAGTTGATAAAGGAAAAAGTGTTACCATAAAATGGTAAAAAAATCTAAAAAAAGTGACTTTGATTTTCTTACGAAACCCAAAAGGTCATAAGATTCACTTCGAATCATGATATTTTTGGTCAATACCATTGGCATATCGAAGATCCTATTCGTTTTAAAAAAGAGCTTAAAATTACCATCCAAAGTCTTGCTTGGAGAGAAGAAACTTACATACCTTTAGAAAATGATCTGGCATCGGTGGTCTATTGGTATCAAAATGAACCACATAACCTCTTTCCGGAATTACCTGAAAATGAAAAAAATATTCTTACTATTAATCAAATAGCACTTTATACAAGTTAGTTTTGCACAAAATGGTAAAATTATTTCTGAACCGAATGGTGTAACGGTGCTAAAAGTATGGGGGATACATGCGGAGCGAGGTTTGCTCAAGGTTATTTTTTAGCAGATCAAATTGTAGGTATTTACACCAATAATTTTATAAATACATACCGATAGATAAATAATACATGCCTCTAATAATTGAAAAACATATGATGATCTTATTAAGAAAAATAATATTTGGATTACTTTCCATATTTATTTCTTTCAACTTGTTTGCCCAGGGGAATAGATCCAAATTACACTTAGATGATCTCAAGAATAAAAATGGAAATAATATATCAAAGGAAGCATATGAAAGAATTGCAGTGGGTGATTTGCATGCTGTTTTTATTGATAATAAAGAATATGGAGAACAGCACCGAAGTGGTTATAATGGAATTTCAGAATTAAGACATTCTGCGCAGAATAACAATCTTTTTGTCCCCTTTTATGCAGGTTTCAACCTTGAACATATTTTTGCGGGTGACTCTTTGTTCAATCTTTTTGAACCTCGTAAATTCCCGATGGAATTAAAACGGATATCCAAAAACAGCGTAGAATTGTATCAGGATGAAACTCCCTTGTCTCATGTTGAAAGTTGGACAACCTTTAAATTGGTCGCACCCCATTATATCGAGATTAATTTCCGCTGTATTATTAGATCAGATGAATTTTTTAAACATGGTTATGCGGGGTTATTTTGGGCGAGTTATATAAACGCACCTCAGGATAAAAAGATGTATTTTTTAGGAAAGGAGAAAGGTAGGGACGAAAAAAAATGGATAGCCGCTTATTCACCAAAACATGGTGTGTCAAGTACTTATATTGGAGTTGACGATAATTTTGACCTTTTCGTCGTCCCTGGATTTAATGTTACACTCGCAAGTCACTATTCCAATTACTTGTTTTCAGAACCTTTTTATTATGGCAGAATTGACAATATGGTTTTTGCCTATTTATTTTCTAAGCCCAAAGATGGTATCATAAGATTTTCCCAATCACCAACAGGAGGAGGCCCACTAAACCCTGCCTGGGATTTTCAATTTATTATTCCGGATTTTATAGTCGGAAAGGAGTATACGTTTAATGCAAGACTCGTATACAAAGAATGGAAAAATGCCGATGATATTATGAAAGAATATACAATGTGGATCGAAAAGAATAACCAATAAAAAATTATCAGAACTTTGTAGCATTACATTATTATTACATTTTAAGCCAAACAATAGTCGAACCAAAAATATAATTAATCATGCCCAGATCATTTATCCTAACTTTCATTTTTATTTTCACAAGCCTAACCTCTCTCTATTCCCAAACAAGCGGTCTAAGCAACCTTTACAAACCTTCTAATTCAAAATCCAGATCCATAAGTCCGGAGAATTTTACGGGAGCAAAAGGTAAAGGAGGAATGGCAATAATAGACGAAAATGCAAACTCAAGATCGCGTAAACTAGGTCAAGGCTGGAAAGTAAGTCCTAAAATAACTATTAAGGCTGGTGAAACATTTACCCTGGCTGAAATTGACAATTCGGGAATTATTAATCATATCTGGATGACGCCATCAGGAGATGCCCGTTTAATGATCTTACGGTTTTATTGGGATGATGAAACAGAGCCATCCGTTGAAGTACCTTTGGGAGATTTCTTTGCTGCCGGTTGGGGAATGATGGATGGGCCATTTATCAATTCACTGGCTGTAGCTGTAAATCCGGGAAGCGGTTTCAATTCCTTTTGGCAAATGCCGTTTCGAAAAAAAATGTAAGATCACTATGGAAAACAGAAATAGTAGCGGTGCAGGACTTTATTATCAAATAGATTATTCCTTGGAAGAAGTGGCTGAAGATACTCAATATTTTCACGCGCAATTCAGAAGGGTAAATAAATTACCTTATAAAGAAGTATTTACCATAGTGGATAATATTAAAGGTAAAGGTAACTATGTTGGAACCTATCTCGCTCACGGCGCCCGACAGAAAGGGTGGTGGGGAGAAGGAGAAATTAAATTTTACATGGACGGTGATCTTGAGTTTCCAACCATATGTGGTACCGGTGAAGAAGATTATTTTTTAGGATCCTATGGTTATAATGAAAAAGAAATCGATGGGAAATTGTATTATACGGACTTTAGTGGTTTATATTCAGGATTTTATGTAATAAAAGATAAAACTATTGAGGGTTTTATAGACGTTTTTGGTCAATATAGATGGCATATTACAGACCCTATCCGTTTTGAAAAAGATCTGAAAATTACCATTCAAAGCCTTGCATGGAGAGAAGAAACTTACTTACCTTTAGAAGATGATCTGGCATCTGTGGCTTATTGGTATCAAAGTGAACCACATAACCCCTTTCCAGAATTTCCTACAAATGAAGAGTTAATTATAAAAAAAAACGGAATAAGATGAAAAAATTACTACTCGTATTGATATTGTCGAATGGATTATTATTTGCACAAGCTCCAAGTGTTAAGAACCTTTATCAATTATCAGATGCAAAAACAAGGTCTATCAGTCCGGAAAAATTTTACCGGCGAAAAAGGAAAAGGGGGTATGGCAACCTTGGAAGAAGGATCTGCAGCAAAAGCAGCAAGGAAATTAGGACAAGGTTGGAAAGTGAATCCTTATATTCATATACAACCCGGTGAGACCTTTACGCTTGGAGAGATCAATGACTCAGGAATTATCAATCATATTTGGATGACACCTGTTGGTGAATACAGATTCATGATATTACGATTTTATTGGGATGATGAAGAAGAAGCTTCAGTTGAAGTTCCGGTTGGCGACTTTTTTGCTGCCGGTTGGGGGATCATGAACGAACCTGTGATCAATTCAGCAACCATGGCAGTGAATCCCCGAAGTGGATTTAACTCCTATTGGCAAATGCCCTTTAGAAAAAAATGCAGGATCACTATGGAAAATATATCTGATAAAAAAGCGACAGTATATTATCAAATTAATTATTCCTTAGAAAAGGTAGCGGTGGAAACCCCTTACTTTCATGCACAATTTCGAAGAGTGAATAAATTACCCTTTAAAGAAGTTTATACCATAGTGGACGGCATCAAGGGTAAAGGACAATATGTTGGAACCTATTTAGCACATGGCGCAAGAAAAAGTGGTTGGTGGGGAGAAGGAGAAGTTAAATTCTATATGGATGGCGATACAGATTTTCCTACTATCTGCACAACAGGGGAGGAAGATTATTTCCTGGGCTCTTATGGTTATAATGACAGGAAGATTGACGGACAAATGTTCTACGATTCATTTAGCAGTTTGTATTCAGGGTTTTATGAAGTAAAAGATCCGAAAATTGAAGGCTTTATAGGTGTATTCGGTCAATACCGTTGGCATGTTCTAGATCCTGTACGTTTTGATCAAGACATGAGAATTACCGTTCAAAGTTTAGGCTGGGGACCTGACGGTTACTTACCATTGGAAGATGATCTGGCTTCCGTAGCTTATTGGTATCAGATTGAACCACATCATCCATTTCCGGACTTACCTTCAAAAGAAGATCTTATGATCAAGAAGATAAATTAGAAAGAAGATATAAGGCATTAAAATAATTTAGTTGGGTGTGTTCTATTTTAATACGATTACAAATTGTAATAATATTAACTTAATTTAGGCGAAAATAGTTAATAAACTATTCCTTAGGGTTAGATATGATGTAAAGAAAATAAGATTTACTAAATCAATTATTACTAATTTAACTTAATTTGTAACTCTTTAAACTAAAAATAAAAACTATGCTAGCAGGAATTGATTATTTTATAGTAATAGCCTATATCATTGGAATGTTATTACTAGGTCTATATTTTAAAAGATTTGTTAGTAGTTCAGAAGATTATTTTCTTGCAGGCAGGAGTTTACCGTTTTGGGCGATTGGTATGTCCATTGTCGTATCTGATATTGGTGCCATTGATTTTGTAGGTATTTCCGGTCAGGCGTACCGTTACGGAGTTTCCGTAGGGAATTTTGATTGGATCGGCTCTGTCCCGGCAATGTTACTGGCCGCATTTATTTTTATCCCATATTTTTGGCGTGGAGGAATGTATACAATTCCTGAATATTTAGGAAGAAGATATAATCCAACCGTAAGAACCATTGCTTCTGTTACATGGATCTTGTTTTTCGCACTTGATTTAGGTGTATTGTTTTGGGCCAGTGCCGTACTATTGAATGTTTTGTTGGGTTGGGCAATTTGGACATCCATTATTACAACGGCAACTGTAGTTGGTCTTTATACCTATTTTGGAGGTATAACTGCTGTGATCATGACAGATGTTGTACAAATGATAATCATGTTTGTTGGAGGGTTGGCTTTGGTTTATTTGAGCTTAGACGCTGTTGGCGGATGGGATGCTCTTGTGTATAAAGTTACCAATATGGGTCCGGAATACAGAAGTCATTTTGATATTATTCAACCTTCCGATTCCAGTTCACCTTTTCCCTGGACAGGTATTCTGTTTGGCTTAACCTTCGTCATGTCGAATGCTTATATGATAGGAAATCAATCGATTATACAAAGAACACTTACTGCTAAAAATGAATGGCATGCCAAAGCAAGTATGATTTTCGCATCCGCTTTAAAAATGTTCATTCCAATATTGGTTTTATTCCCCGGTCTTATTGCTGTTGCCATTATCCCGGGATTAGAAGATGGTGACCAGGCATTGCCTTCGATGATAAAAGAAATCCTGCCTCCGGGTTTAGTCGGGCTTATGTTTGCTGCTTTTTTTGCCGCTTTGATGTCAAGTGTAGATTCTCTTTTAAATTCTACTGCAACGCTATTTACAAAAGATATCTATCAACCCTATATCAAAAAGGATGCTAATGATAAGCATTATTTAATGGTTGGTAGAGTTACAACGCTGGTGCTTTTAATTATTGGAGTGGTTTCGTCTCCTATCAGTGCTGAATATCCTGGAATGTATGTTGCGATTCAAACATTTATGTCTTATTTTCAGGGTCCGTTATTTGCCATACTTTTATTAGGGATCTTTTGGAAGAGAACAACACAATGGGGAGGATTATCCGCTTTAATATTCGGTATAGGCTTTGCCATTTATCTGAACGTCACTAAAGAACAGCACTTTACTATTGAAGATCCGTTCTTATATATTTCATGGTGGTCATTTGTATTTGCTTTTATATTGAATGTTACCGTTAGTTTACTGACAAAACCCCACGATAAAGAAAGATTAGAAGGACTTGTGTTTAGCTCTAAAATAATGGCAAGTACTGATAAATAACAATAATAAATATAATAATATGCTGAATTTTGATTGGCTTTCCGGTGTTTCACAAGAAACTGCAAAAAATATATTTCTTGGTTTATTCGTTCTAATTGGCTTTCTCGTAATGTTGATACCAAATGATTATGCCTATGAAGGTGTTAAAAAGAGTGATCGCCACTGGTGGAACAATTTAAAACTTTGGTCTCTTGGCTCTTTGGCCATCCTGTTTGTAATATATTACATTTTTTAAATTAAAATTTATGGATCAATTAGAAATTAAAGGCAAAATTAAAACTGCTCAAATTAATCAGGCTTTAGGTTTTTTTATTTTATTTTTTGGTGTGATCGTCTCCTTTGCAATGATTTACTCCAATACTCCTGTACAGCAAATGACAAGTTTGGTTTCAGGGATAACACTTGTCATTATTGGAGGAGCAATGATGTGGAAAGCGACAAATACGCTAAAAAAAATACAACCAAAAAAGTAAATATCCTCCGCAGAAATACAACTTTTTTTTAAAAACCGGCCTTACCGTAAAAATCAGGCAGGTTTAAAAACTTATTAATTATACAATCTAATGGAGAAAATATTCAAAATATCTCTTTCGGAAAACTGGAAAATCCAATCTTCAAAAGATATATCTGTTCAACGTGCTGAAATTTCAGTTAATTCTACAATTTCAAATGATTGGATCCCTGCCATTGTACCTTCAACTGTTTTGGGAACATTAGTGGCCAATGGACTTTGCAATGATCCTTTTTTCGGAGAAAACCTTAAAGATATAGATACAGCACAATTTGAGTGTCCATGGTGGTATGTAACAACTTTTGAGCTTAATGAGAATGAGGCAAATAGTTCCGCTCTCTTAAGTTTTGATGGTATCAACCATAAGGCAAATGTATGGTTAAACGGTAATCTCATTGCCGATTCTAAATCTATTGATGGTGCATTTCGCATTACAGGGTTTGATGTAAGTAAAAATATTGTTGCTGGAAATAATATTTTAGCAATTGAAGTAATTCCACCGGTGCCTGGTGATTTTAGTATCGGCTATGTCGATTGGAATCCTTCACCACCGGATGGGAATATGGGTGTATTCCGACCAGTAACGCTCAAATTGAATGGAGGTGTGGGTATTGAAAATCCATTTGTGCAAACCAAAGTTAATTTGGCAACACTAAAAGAAGCAGATCTAACCATATCTGCTGAACTTGTAAATTATACTAATAAAACCATTATTGGAAAATTAGTTGGGTCAATTGAGTCTGTAGAGTTTGATCAAACAGTCACCATAGAGGCAAATAGTAAAAAAACTGTTGAATTTTCTGCTGAGGATTATGCGCAATTAAAATTCAATAATCCGCGACTTTGGTGGCCAATTCATTTAGGAGATCCCAATTTATATGATCTTGATTTAGAGTTTAGGATCAATGATGCTATTTCCGATATATCGCAAACTAGATTTGGAATTCGTGAGTTCGAAGATTATTGGTTGAATAAAATTCACCGTGGCTATAAAGTTAACGGACAAAAAGTGATGATCAAAGGTGGAGGCTGGACCGATGACCTTTTCTTAATGGATAATGATGAAAGCCTTAAAGCGCAAATAAAGTATGTGAAACAGATGAATTTGAATTGTGTTCGTTTGGAAGGTTTTTGGGGAAAAGATCATAAACTGTATGACTTATGTGATGAACATGGTATTTTACTAATGGTTGGATGGAGCTGCCATTGGGAGCATGAGTTACACCTTGGAGTTCCGGTCAACGAACGTTTTGGTGGGGTATATAAACCGGAACATATCGAACACGTTAGTAAAGCCTGGGAAGAACAGGTAATCTGGTTGCGTAATCATCCAAGTATCTTTGTTTGGACAGTAGCCAGCGACAAAGTGCCAATTACTGCTTTAGAACAAAAATATATTGAAACTTTTGCGAAATATGACCCTGATCGTCCATACTTGAATTCAACCGGAGGTGTTGGGAGTGATCAGCATGTTATTGGAAGTGAAGACGTGATTAGTGAGATCAGTGGTTCATCGGGAGTTAAAATGCTAGGGCCTTATGCCTATACAGCACCTGTTTATTGGTTTACAGATACAAATTTCGGTGGGGCCTATGGGTTTAATACAGAAACCGGTCCTGGTGCCCAGGTGCCTCAAATTGATAGTTTGAAAAAGATGATCCCTGAAGATCAACTATGGCCAATGGGTGATTCTTGGGATTATCACTGTGGAAGATATGAATTTGCGGATCTAAGTCGATTTAAAGAGGCCATTAATGAAAGGTATGGAAAACCTCATTCTCTGGAAGATTTTGACAGAAAAGCACAGGCGATGAACTACGAATTAATGCGTCCTATGTTTGAAGCATTTCAGGTGCATAAAAAAAAATCAACGGGCGTGGTTCAATGGATGTTGAACGCCGCATGGCCTAAGATGTACTGGCAGTTGTATGATTATTATTTAAATCCAACCGGAGCATTTTATGCCACCCAAAAAGCATGTTTGCCTTTAAGTTTGATATACAATTATGGCGATCATCAGATCTATATGATCAATGATTATCTGTACGATGTGGAGACTTTACATGCTCAAATACGTGTTTATGATATTCAATCGAATTTATTATTCGAAAAAAATATTTCGACAAATGCATTAAAAGACTCTTCTAAATCTATTTTTGAATTAGAAGAAATCGAAAAATTGTCGAGTACTTATTTTCTGGATCTTCGTTTATTCAATAAGGATAATAATGAAATCAGTAATAATTTCTATTGGCTTTCAACTCAAGAAGAGACCTTGGATTACGAAGCGGACCTGGGTGATTTTGCTTACCATACTCCAAGTAAGGAATACGCAGATTTAACTTTGCTTAGTGCTTTACCCAAAGTTAATTTAGATATTAATTATAAGTATGAAAACTTAGACGGTGAACAAAAAATCGTTGTGGACATAGAGAATAATAGTGATAAAATAGCATTTTTAATCAACCTTAAATTGGTAGAAAAGGAGACCGGAGAAATCATACTTCCTGTTTTTTGGGAAGATAATTTCATTAGTTTATTAGCCGGGGAAAACAGAACGATAACCGTGACTTGTAAATCTAATATAGAAGCAGAAGTAAAAGTTGAAGGTTGGAACTTAAAGTGAAATAAATTAAAAAGATTTAAATAGTATTTCAATGACAAAATTAGCGATTAACGGAGGGACTCCCAGCAAAGACGTAAAGAATAATCCTTGGCCGGCATGGCCTGTGTGGGGGAAAGAAGAAGAGGTGTCTCTTCTTGAGGTTTTAAATAGTGGTGTTTGGTCGTATAACGGACCTAAGGAAAGAGAATTCAACAAACTATTTGCTGAATTTACAGGCACAAAATATTCAATTTGTACTGTGAACGGGACAGTAACCTTACAATTAGCACTGGAAGCTTTAGGAGTGGGAGTTGGTGACGAAGTAATTTTACCGGGGCTTACCTGGCAGGCAACAGCAGCAACAGTTATTGATGTGAATGCCACACCGATTTTAGTGGATGTTTGTGAAGATACATGGTGTATCGATCCAAAAGAGATCGAAAAAGCGATCACACCCAGAACCAAAGCAATTATGCCCGTACATCTGTATGGAGCATTTGCAGATATGGATGCCGTAATGGAAATTGCCAAAAAACACAACCTATATGTAATTGAAGATTGTGCCCATAAACACGGTGGAGAATGGAACGGTAAAAAGGCCGGAAGTATAGGAGATGTTGGAAGTTTCAGCTACCAGTTATCAAAGCATTTAACAGCTGGTGAAGGTGGATCTATGACCACAAACAATGCTGACTTAGCAGAAAGAATGGATGCCCTTAGAAATTGCGGTAGAAGACCCGAAGGAGATGAATATATTGATGTAGATAAAGGTGCCGGTGTTTATGGAGACGATGGAAACTTTTTGCAATCGGGCAACCTAAGAATAACAGAATTTCAAGCTGCAATTTTGATTGAAGGCTTAAAACGATTGCCAGAACAAAATGCAAACAGAGATGCAAACGGGGCTTATTTAAATTCTTTATTTTTAGATATACCTGGAGTATCTCCGTTAAAAAGAGATAAAAGAGAAACAAAAAAAGCCTACTTTAATTTTGCTTTTCGATACAATAAGGATGAATTTAAAGGCTTGCCGATTGAGAAATTCAGAGCCGCTTTAGAGGCGGAAATAGGGATTGGAATAGATTCAAGTTATGAGCCTTTGAACAAATGTTCTTTGTATGTACCTCATACAAAACCGGCACGTCATAAATTGAATGACAAATATTGGGCTGAAATAGACCCTACGAGATTTTCATTGCCGGTTTGTGATAAAATTTACTTTGAAGAATCAGTTTGTATTCATCACAAAGTTTTGATGGGAACAAAAGCAGATATGGATCTGGTTGCTTCAGCAATTAAAAAAATATATGACAACGCTGAAGAAATTAAATAGAAATTAAATTTCAAAAAATACTTTTCTTATGGGTGAAATAAAAATAGCACTGATTGGTGCTGGATATATAGCAGATTTTCATGCTCGTGGTCTTCAAAGCATTCCAAATATTGAAATTATAGCTGTTGTAGCAAAAGAAATGCAGGAAGCTAAGGATTTTGCTGTCAAATATAATATCAAGGAAACTTATACTGATATTAAGCCCGTTCTTGATAATGAAACTATTGATGCCGTAATTATTGGTACTCCAAATCAATTTCATGCACCTTATGCCATTGAATTCTTAAAAAGCGGAAAAGATGTTTTTCTTGAAAAGCCCATGGGGATAAGTGCAGCAGAAGGAAGACAGATCAATGATGCGGCAAAAAAATACGAACAACTGGTTATGGTTGGACATATGTGGCGATTTGATGTGGATACGAATTATTTAAAAGACTATGTTGAATCCGGTAAATTAGGAAAAGTATTTAAAACCAAAGGCTACGGAGTTCATGAAAATTGGGGACCTGCAGGATGGTTTACAATAAAGAAATTAGCAGGAGGTGGCGCTTTGGCAGATATGGGAGTACACGCTATTGATACGGTCAGATATATTATTGGCGACCCAAAACCGGTCAAAGTATATGCCAGAATCTCTACCCATTTTGGCGATTATGATGTAGATGATACAGGAATTATTGTCATTACCTGGGATAATGGTGTAGAAAGTATCATTGAAAGTGGTTGGTGGCATCCTCATATGGATGGACCTGAAGCAAGTTCCGGAATATGGGGAACAAAAGGATATGCAAGTCTGTTTCCAACCTACTTAAAAATGACGACCGGTGAAGATTCTTTTGAAAAAATAGTACCGGAATTACCGGTAAGAGAAGATCATTGCGATCAGGTGATCTATACCAAGCAAATGGAACACTTTGTGGACTGTATCAAAACAAGACAACAACCAAGCCCGGGCTTAATTGAAGGACAGATCGTCTTAGATATCGTAGATGCTGCTTACAAATCTTCAGAAACCGGGGAAGTTGTGAATTTTTAATCAAATGAGCACCAAGAAAGACTTAAAATATGCAGTCGGGGTTGACCTGGGAGGAACTTTTGTAAAAGCTGCCCTGGTTTCAGATGTAGGTGACATAGTTTTTACTGACAAACTCCCGATTGGAAGTCAAGCTTCGAAAGATATCATTTTGAATACAATTGAAAAAATTATTCAGATGGCAATCGACGAAGCGAATATCAATGAACTGCGAGTTATCGGAGTTGGTTTGGGAACACCCGGGATTGTTCAGGATGGAGTGATCCTTGGTGGTTCGGAAAATTTGAACGGATGGGAAAATATTGATCTTTCCTCCTATTATAATCAAAAATTTAACCTACCCGTTTTAGTAGATAATGATGCTAATCTTATGGGGCTGGGTGAATTTTATTATGGTGCAGCAAAGGATTGCTCAGATGTAGTTTTTCTCACTATAGGTACCGGTATCGGAGGTGCTATTATTGCTAATGGTGAGTTGTATGGAGGCTATCAAAACAGAGGCACAGAGTTAGGTCATATAGTGGTGGAACATAATGGTCCTGATTGTAATTGTGGTGGCAAAGGATGCCTTGAAATATATTCTTCAACCACTGCTTTGATCAGGGATTATTCGGAACGATCCGGAAAAGCCATTATAGATCTTAACGGGCACTATATTATTAAAAAGTTCAATGAAAATGAGGAAAATGCCATAAAATGCATGCAAAAGCATACAGATTATCTCGGACATGGCGTTGCTTCATTCATAAACACTTTTGCACCACAAAAGGTGGTTATTGGTGGGGGCATCTCTGATGCGGGTCAATTTTATATTGACATGATCAGTAAATCGGCCTTTTCTTATATGATGCCGAGCTGTGGAAGTAATACTGAGGTTGTTGGAGCTAAGCTTGGAAATAATGCAGGGAGCCTAGGTGCTGCGGCATTAATTTTTAAGGCACATAATAAATCAAATTAGTCAAAATAAAAAACAAAATCTTATGAATGATAAGTACTCTAAATGGATGTTTATCATTTTTCCTGCGGTCACCATGCTACTTGGCTGGGGCTTAAGAGGGCATATTGGCGGTGGCCCATTTGGTGCTATGATCCCCGGGGCAATGGTTGCTCTTAGTCTAGGCATGCTTTTAAAACTCCCTTCCAACCTTACGGCGATTATTGTAGTTTTTGGGGTGGCCGGAATCGGATTGGGTGGCGAAATGACCTACGGACAAACTCTAAGTTTCTTAAGAGATTCCGAAACCATGTGGTGGGGTGTTTTAGCAACTACTGTTAAGGGTTCTATTTGGGGAATGTTGGGTGCATCCGTATTATCTTTAGGTTTTCTTTATCATCGATTGAAAAAGAAAACTATTGTCATTGCCTTTCTACTGTTGATGTTTGGTATGTTGATGGGGTTCAAGCTTATCAATGAACCAATGATCATCTATTTCTCAGATCCTGCAAATCCACGTCCGGAATCCTGGGGAGCATTACTGTTGGGGGGAGTTTTTCTGTTGGCCTATCTCAAGTATAAAGTGGCTAAAGATGATTTTAAGATCATTTCTCGATTTGCCCTTTTCGGATTGATTGGCGGAGGACTTGGTTTTGGTCTCGGTGGTTTTTGGTTTGTAATTGGATCTGCACTGCCTAAAGAAGTTATTTTCAAAAGTTGGTGGAAATCTATGGAATTCACTTTTGGGTTCTTATTGGGTGCATCACTGGGCTATGCTGCATGGCTCTCACGAAAGGAACTAAAATTGATTGGGAAAGAAAATAATAAAAAAACAGCTAATTTAAATATCTATAAAGAACTTGGATTAACCCTGCTGATCGGAGTACTCATTTATTGGATTATTCCTCAGAGTTTGGAGCCTTTTGTTGATGTAGCAAGTCCTAATGATGGTATATACACTAGCCTTTCAAGAGATGTTGCGCAGATCTTGATCAATTATTCCTTTTATGGATTTGTTTTGGTTCTGGCCATTATGTACTTTCCCAAACTTGCCTGGCAAATTGGAATTACACTTACATTTTGCCATGCGGCTATTGACCTTGTGAGGGATAATTTCCAGGAAATCCAGGCTAACTCTCCATTAATTGCTACAGCCTTGGTAGTCTTTTTGACTTTGGCAGTTGCTTTACTTGCGGCAATATTTCGACGTAACAATGAAGTAAAACGATCCATGTTCTTACTACTTGTTTGGTCAACAATGACTATCTCATATTTGGCATTTCTGATCACAGGTCGTTGGAATATCTCAGGTATGACACTATGTGAAATATTTTGCAGACAATATTTTGTCGACATGATATTTACAATTTCGGCCATATTCATTAGCTGGATAGCAATAAAAAAAAATGGAGAAACCAGTCAAGGCTTGGTTTAACTATTTTTAAATTTTTGCAGTCCGGGAGAAGTTTGATTTAATTAGTCAATAAAAACAGTTTCGTTGCACATATAAAATTAAATAAATGAAAAATAATCGCAGAGATTTTATTAAGATGTCCGGTATTGCCGGACTTGGTATTGCGGGAGGCATAATGAATGGTTATGCTTCAGACCGTATGAACCCATCTGATTCAGATCTGAATCAGGATATTCAGGATCATGAAAAAAAATATCAGCAACACTTCAATATGTCAGGTTTTGCGGCACCTAAAATAAGTACTGTTAGAATAGGAATTATAGGCTTAGGCCAACGCGGACCATCTCATGTAAAAACCATGAGTCGAATTGATGGTGTTGAAATAAAAGCGTTGTGTGATCTCAGACCAGAAAAAGCTATAGAAGCAAAAAAACTATTTGAGAACACCGATCATAATCCTGAACTCTATTCAGGCTCAAAAGAGGAATGGAAAAAACTTTGTCGGCGTGATGATCTCGACTTGATCATTATTACTACTCCATGGTATATGCATGCTGAAATGGCAGTTTATGCGATGGAAAAAGGGAAACATGTTGCTTCTGAGGTGCCAGCAGCTGCAACGATAGATGAGGCCTGGAAATTGGTTGAAACTGCCGAGCGAACCCGTAAACATTGTATGATGTTAGAGAACTACTCATATATGCCATTTCATTTATTGACCCTTAATATGGCCAGAAATGGTTTTTTCGGTGAGATTGTTCATGCAGATTGTGCGTATAATACAAGTAAAATGGGTAATAACTTTAATAAAAAAATGTATTGGGATATGTGGTGGTTGCGTCAGTATGGTTCACGTAAAGGGAAATATTTATCCAACACACGGATTAGGACCGGTAGCGCAAATGATGGATATCAACAGGGGGAGATAAATTTGAATTTCTTGTATCTGTAGAAAGTAACGATTTTATGATGAAGGCCAAAGCTAAAGAGCTGGCATCAACTGATAGTTTTTTTGATGAATTTGCTACGATGGATTATCGTGGAAATATGAGTACAACAATCATAAAGACTACAAAAGGAAGAACCATTATGCTACAGCACGATGCAACATCTCCTTCCCCTCACAATATGATCCATGGTATATATGGAACAAAAGGTTCTGCACTTTATGATCCACAACCTCCGAGAATCTCAACCGGAAACCATAAATGGGCTTCTGCTAAGGAATTTGAAGAGATCAAAGAGAAATATAGTCCTGAAATATTTCACAAAATGGACGAATTATCAAAAAATAGCGGCCATGGAGGTTCCGATCTTAAAATTGACTGGCATTTAATTGATTGCCTGCATAATGGATTGCCACTGGATCAGGATGTATATGATGCAGCAGCATGGAGTTCTATTCTTCCATTAACGGATTGGTCGGTGAGAAATAATTCGAACTCGATAAAAATACCCGATTTTACAGCGGGATCCTGGAAAACTAATAAACGTAATATGGATATTAATTTGGAGAAAGGCGGAAATACTAAAGTAAAATTTTAACTTATTGTAAATTATCGAGATGAATATTTATAGGATAAATTTTAAAATTACGGTTGGATTTTTACTTTACCTGGGAGTATTTTTATCCGGGTGTAAAGAAAATAAAAATGAGAAAGAACTAAATAAAATTCAAAAACCTAACATTGTTTATATTCTTGCTGATGATCTAGGATATGGAGATTTAAGTTCCTACGGGCAAGGTCATTTTCAAACACCAAATATAGATAGATTGGCAAAAGAGGGAATGCAGTTTACACAACATTATGCGGGCTCAACTGTTTGCGCACCCTCACGATCATCATTAATGACAGGTCAGCACACGGGTAAGACTTTTATACGTGGTAATAAAGGAATGGAACCCGAAGGTCAATACCCGATCGCTTCTTCAATCGTTACAGTTGCAGAACTCCTAAAAGAAGCTGGATATGTTACCGGTGCTTTTGGAAAGTGGGGATTAGGTGGTCCGGGAACTGAAGGTGATCCAAATTATCAGGGTTTTGATGAGTTTTATGGATATAATTGTCAATCTCTTGGTCATAATTACTACCCTTATCACGTTTGGAGTAATCAGTCAAAAGTAATTCTTGAAAATAATAAAGGAACATCAACCGGCACTTACGGACCAAATATCATTCACGAGCAAGCCTTAAAGTTTATTGAAAAAAATAAGGATACTTCTTTTTTCATGTATTATCCATCAATTATTCCTCATGCTGAACTTGTGGCACCAGAGAGGTATATGGCCAAATTCAAAGGAAAATACTTGCCTGAAAAAACATATAAAGGAACTGATGAAGGGGAAAGATATAAAAATGGAGGCTACGGAAGTCAAGATAAACCACACGCTGCTTTTGCCGCAATGATCAATATATTAGATGAACAAGTTGGAGAAATTTATGCAAAGCTTAAAGAACTGGGAATCGCTGAGAACACATTAATAATTTTCACATCTGATAATGGTCCGCATAAAGAAGGAGGTGCAGATCCCGATTATTTTAATAGCAATGGAAAACTAAGAGGCTATAAACGAGATTTGTATGAAGGAGGAATTCGGGTTCCAATGATCGCCAGTTGGCCTGGTAAAATTGCAGCTGGAACGAGTTCAGATCATATTTCTGCTTTTTGGGACTTTTTACCCACAGTTTGTGAACTATCAAATATAGACAAACCTAATAATATTGATGGAATATCTTTTTTGCCTGAATTATTGGGAGAAAAACAAAAGACTCATGAGTATCTATATTGGGAATTTCACGAACAAAATGGAAAACAAGCAGTGCGACTTGGAAAATGGAAAGGAATTCGACTCAATATGAATGAAAACCCTAATACACCAATAGAATTATTTGATTTGAGCGTTGATATTGAGGAGCAGAATGATCTTGCAAGTGATCATCAGGAAATTGTTGATGAGATAGACAAAATAATGGAAAAGGAACATACTTTATCTAATGTATTCAGATTTAAATACGAAGAATAACCCAAATTAATTGAGTTATATTAACCTAATATCACTTTAAACGATACATATAAATGAATCGATTGAATCTATTTTTTGTTGGCATATCATTACTGCATATTATAAATGCTTGCAACCCAAAACCCAATGACACTCCTGATGGTTTTATTTTGAATCCTGATTTCAATATGGAATTGGTTGCATCAGAACCACTTATCTTTGATCCGATCGAGATGAAATTTGATGAAAATGGTGATGCTTATATAATGGAAATGCCTGGCTATCCAATGAGAGATGCAGGAAGCCGTTTGGTACTATTGAAAGACGAAAATAGCGATGGTATTTATGACAAAAGAATTGTTTATGCCGATGATTTGGGCGTATCCACGTCCTTTCTACCCTATCTAGGTGGATTTTTAGTTGCATCACCGCCCAATCTGTTATGGTTAAAGGATTCGGATAATGATGGTATTGCAGATGAACGGAAAGTAATAATAAGTGGATTCAGCAATGAAAATCTACAACATAACTTTAATAGTCTTACGTATGGGTTGGATAATTGGGTTTATGCCGCCAATGGAGGAAACTCTGGTAATCCATATTTTGTGAGTCAACCTAAAAACGTATTGGACCTGAGAAATGGTGATCTACGAATTAACTTTGAAAAGGAACAATTGGTTAGAGTGGGACAGTCATCAGGAGGCTTTAAAATAACCTTTGATGAATGGGGTCATTTATATGAAAACCATAATATGGAACATATATCACACCTTGTTTTCGAAGATAGGTACACAGAAAACCTTCCAGGATCTCCATCTAATTCTTTAGTGAACATCTCTGACCATGAGGAAAATGGAACATCAAGAATCTACCCTATTGGCGAACAAGACACAAGAGTAAACCACCCCGAGCAATCAGGTTATTTTTCAGGGGCTTGTGGCATTACCTATTACGGAGGAGGAAATTTTTCGCAAGAATTCAATTCGTCCATTTTTGTGGCTGACTGTGTTTTAAATTTGATACATATTGATATGCTTTCAAAAAGCGAATCTTCTTTTAAAGCATCCAGAAATAGAGATCAAATTGAGTTTTTAGCCTCAAAAGATCGCTCTTTTAGGCCGGTAAATATAACGGTTGGACCGGATGGAGCACTGTATATTATTGATATGTATAGAGAAGTAATTGAACATCCCGAATGGATTCCCGACGAATTAGAGGTTCATATGGATCTTGAAGCAGGCAAGGACAAAGGAAGAATTTATCGCATTACACCAAAAGAAAACAGGGGATTACAAAAGACTGCCTTGTCCATTGAAGATCCACAGTCTCTGGTTGCCTCTTTCAATAGTAAAAACCAATGGAAACGCACAACTGCGCAACGTCTTATCGTTACTAATAAACTGAAAAAAACAGTTCCATATCTAAATGAGCAATTTAATTACTCCAAAAATCCGTTGGCAAGACTTCACAGTATGTGGTCGCTGGAAGGGTTAAACGAATTGACAATTCTTCAACTTCAGCAGGGATTGAAAGATGGATTCGGAGACCTAAGGGAAAATGCACTTAAAATTGCAGAATTGAAATTGAATAGCAATATTTTCTTATTGAAGGATATTTTGAAATTAACCAAAGATGATCACGCAAGGGTAAGAATGCAAGCGACACTTACTTTAAGTACTTTACAGAACGAGAACTATCAAAATAATTCAGCTAAAATCTCAGAAGCCCTGACGTATCAGTTATTAAATTTTGAAAATGACATTTGGGCTATAAGAGCTGTTTCAAATGCAGCACGGAGCCAGGCCTTTGATTTTATACAAATTCTACTTTCTAACAATAATAACCCTAAAGACGGTAATTTTCAAGTTATTGAGATCCTGTCGGAATTAATTGGCACACGTGCAAATCAACAGGAAACTGCCGGTTTAATCGAAGGATTAAGTAAATATAACGTTAGTGATTTTGCGAGTGCAAAAATTATTGAGTCACTTTCTAAAGGTTGGTCAAATATCACATTAACATCACCAACCGGAAATACGATACCTGAAATCGAGTTGGCTTTAAAGAGTCTCGAAAAAGAAAGTGATATTGCCTTAGTGAGTGCATCCGGATCATTAAGACAAGTATTAGGATTACCCGCATCTTCAAAAATTCAAGCTTTATTAAAAAATGCCTCATTGTTTATTTTAGATGAAGATAATTCTGCTAAGGAACGTTTGGAATATCTTGAATTAATTGCATTGGATGACTTTGACAAAAGAGAGCAATTATTGTATCAATTGCTGGATAATAAAATGCCTTTGGCACTTCAAAAAGAGTCACTTATTCAACTAAAAAACTCAAACAAAAGAACAATAGCACCCAAACTATTGGAACTTTGGAAGACTTTGGGACCTGAAGCGCGTAGAGAAGCGACCAATATTTTACTGTACAAATCTTACAATCATGACTTATTATTGACCGCATTGGAAAATGATCAGGTGACTCTGGGTGAATTTAACCTGGATCTGGAAAGAAGAAGAGTGTTGCTTTTTTCAATAAATGAAGATATCAGAAATCGAGCAGAAACTCTTTTCACAGATGCAGGGGTCATTACCAGGAAAGTTGCTATTGAAAGTATGCTACCATCCCTAACATTGAAGGGAAATACAACAAATGGAAAAGAAGTATTTGAACGTGTATGTACTAATTGTCATGTGTTTGGCGATATTGGTGTAGAGGTTGGACCAGGGTTGACTGAAATAAGCAGAAAGAGTAAAGAGCAGTTGCTTCATGATATTTTAGATCCAAATTCCGGCGTAGATACTAATTATATGAGCTATAAATTAATCGATAAAGATGGAAGTATCTATTTAGGATTGATTTTCAAAGAAACTGATGAAGAAATAGGACTACGAATGATGGGGGGATCAACTAAAACAATAAAGAAATCCAACATTGAAAGCCTAACTTCCCTTGGACAATCTCTTATGTTTGAGGGGATGGAAGAAAATATGACACAGCAAGAAATGGCCGATCTGCTGGCTTTTTTGCAATCGTCTATTTAAGACAAATTTGAAAAAAGATCTGTTGGCAATCCTGATTATTTCAATTCTAAAAGGAAACTAAAAATTTAGATAATGAAAAGAATTATTATATCATTTTCCGTAAGTTGTTTTATACTTGTTTCATTGCCCATATTCAGTTTTGAAATGTCAGCGTATACAAATCCAAAACTTTCAGATTTAGGTAATATATATTCTTCCAATAAAATAAAAGAGAAAGAAAAAGTATTCTATATTTCGCCTGATGGGAATGACGATAATGATGGCACTCTGAACCTCCCATTTGCCACTCTGGAGAGAGCAAAACTTGCAATTAAAAAAAACAAAGGGAAGTCGATCACTATTTATCTCCGTGAAGGATATTACCCACTTATGAAAACATTCATTTTAGAAAATGGAGAAATTCCTGAAAATACGCCAATCCTGATCTCCTCTTTTCCGGGAGAAAAGGCACATATTATTGGTGGCAGACAAATTAGTGGATTTGTGCCTTTGGATCCAAACTCAAGAATAGTCGATAAAATTGATGCCGAATTTCGAAAAGATATTCTTATGATCGATCTGAAAGAAAAAGGAATCACAAACTATGGGAATCTATCTGCCAGAGGTTTTGGAAGACACATACAGGCATCTGGCCTTGAATTATATTTTAATGAAAAGCCAATGAACCTTGCTCGTTGGCCAAATGAAGATTGGGCAACTATTAAGGATGTTCCTGAGGAATTAGATGGAAAGGGATTCTCCTATGGAGGAGACCGACCAGAAAAATGGATCAATGCTCCTGACCTTTGGCTCCATGGCTATTGGAAACGTGACTGGGCAGATACCTACGTAAAAGTATCTAAAATAGACATTTCACAAAAAACGATTCTTACTAAACCTCCTTATAGTGGTTACCCATTTACAAAAGGCAAGCGGTTTTACGCATTAAATCTTTTAGAAGAACTGGATACACCCGGAGAATGGTATTTGGATAGAGAATCCGGAATTTTATATTTTTGGCCCCCTTCGGATATAAAGAAGGCTAAAATTATTGTCTCTTTATTACAAGAGCCTTTGATACAAATAAAAAACCTAAACAACATATCATTTAAGGATTTGGTTTTTGAATATACCTCAGGAGCCGGTATTGAAATAATTGGAGGAAATTCCAATACTATTGATTCGTGTACTTTGCGTAATATCGGAACAGTAGCGATAAGTATTGGAAAATTAGAGCCTAATATTGGTGGATTGATCTACCAAAATACGTTATATAATGGCAATGCCGGTAATCATAACGGTGTGATCAATTGTGAAATTCATACCACTGGAGAAGGCGGGATAATTCTGGGTGGTGGAGATCGAGCAAGCTTAAAACGAGGAAACAACTTTGCTATAAATAACAATATTTATGATTGCTCCCGATGGGTTCGAACCTACCGTGCAGGTGTATTTATGTACGGTGTAGGAAATATTATACGGCATAATGTCATTCATGACCTGCCCCATACCGCAGTTTTTTTCTGGGGAAATGAACATTTGATGGAATATAATGAAGTCTATCAGGTTTGTATGGAAACAGGAGATGCGGGAGCTTTTTATAATGGACGAGATTGGTCACAAAGAGGTAGTATTATTCGTTATAATTATTTTCACCATTTACATGGTGTGGAAGGACAAGAAGGCTGGAATGAAGTAATGGCTATTTATTTGGATGATTGGTCAAGCGGAGCGACAATTTTTGGAAATGTATTTTATAAAGCCGGTCGGTCGGCTATGATTGGCGGCGGGAGAGAAAATCTCGTGGAAAATAATGTATTTATTGATGGAGCTCCTGCAGTCCATGTCGATTCCAGGGGAATGGGATGGGCAAAATATTATTTCGATGGATCTGATAATACTCTGTTTGAACGTCTGGAAGCGATCAGACCTAATGAACCTCCATACAGTGAACGTTATCCAATGCTTGCCGGAATACCAAAAGATCGTCCCGCGCTTCCCTTAGGAAATAGAATAATTAAAAATATTAGCTCAGGAGGAAATTGGATGGAATTAGTGAATAAAGAAACAAAACCATCAGTTTACTTTAAAGATAATAATACAAATATTGATAAAAAATACCTTTTAAATAAGAACAATGAGATTGAGATTCAATATGATTCCATAAAGCTACCAATAGGGTTTCGACCCATACCTATTGAGAAAATTGGAAGGTTTAAATAATGATGAAAATTGAGAATTTACAAGGGGAATATGTAACAAATAGTTATTACCTTCAAAAACTAACAAATTATGGCTTCTATCTACATTTGATATTAAAAAAAAGTGAAAAAATTAGTACTTATAATCATATTAATAATAAATCCTATTCTTGGAAATAGTCAGGAGGCAGCTCCCGAAAAACCGGATGGGTATTTCAGTAATCTAACCTTGAAAATTTCTTATTTTTTAGGAGGGTTAGATCTTATTGAAACTGATTTCCCATTACCGGATAATGTCAAGGAATATAAAGATATTATTTATAAAACCGTTGAAAATACTGATCTAAAGTTAGATATTTATCATCAGGATAATATTTCTGAAATGACACCTCTGATCATTTTTATTCATGGTGGAGCATGGAAAAAAGGAGATAAACACGACTATTGGCCCTATTTAATTCCATATGCAGAAAAAGGATATATCACTGCAACAATACAATATCGATTAACTGGCGAGGCCAACTATCCTGCTCAACTTGATGATGTGGTATCGGCAACAAACTGGTTACAAGATCATGCAGATGAATATCATATCGATAAAAATAAAATAGCTTTGGTAGGTGGATCGGCAGGAGGGCATCTTGCTATGATGGTTGCATATTCCAATCCTTCTTTAAATATCAATGGAATTGTAAATTTATACGGACCATCAGATCTCACTACCCCATATGCTCGTGAGACCGCATCTGCGCAAAAATTAATTGGAAAAACCTATCAGGAAGCCCCGGAGCTTTATAAGATGGCATCGCCTATAACTTATATCAGCCCAGATATTCCACCAACACTAATATTTCAAGGAACTCTTGACGAGCTAGTTCCTTATGAACAATCTGATAATTTAGATAAAAAAATAAAAGAGGCTGGAGCAATCTCTTATTATCACAAACTAAAAGGCTGGCCACATACTATGGACATGAGTCTAAAAGTAAACGAATACTGCCAATATTATATGGATGAGTTCTTTGAAAAATATATCACTAAAAATTAAAATTATTATGAGAAAATTTATAATACAAACTGTCGCGATGCCCTTTATTTTTATTGTAATTATAATGGGTTTCTCAATAGAGGAAAAAGGCAGGAATATTAAAGAACAGTTGAAAACCTCTTCAAACAAACAATTATTAGGAAATGTTGCCTCTATTGATCTGACCCCAGATCTCAATATGAAATTTGCCTTAGGTGGTTATGGTAGCAGAATGAGTAAACCTGCTGAAGCGGTTCATGATAGAATTTGGGCAAAAGCTTTAGTACTAAAAGAAGGAGATAAAAAATATGCAATTGTCACTTTAGATGTTCTCGGCTTACCTCCAAACGTAAAGCCTCAATTATTAGAAACCCTCGCTACCTATGGGTGGACCATGGAAAATATAATGTTATTGCCAAGTCATAGCCATACCAGTTTTGATATGCCGGCCCTGAACGACCATAACCATCTGAATAGCCCACAAATAGGAATTTTTCAACCGGAATTACTGGAATATGTCATTAATGCACTTTCTAATTTAATCAGGGAAGCAGATAAAAACCTGCAACCTGTAAAAATTGGAACAAGCAGTGTTCTTCTTGATAATATGAACCGTAACCGACGGGGAGACCCCGCTGTTGATAATGAAATTACCTTAACCCGTATTGATCATGAAGATGGTACACCTATGACGGCACTTGTTAACTGGACGGCACACCCAACATTTATGAGTGGTAGTGATATGTGGGTGTCAGGTGGTTGGCCAGGATATCTTCAACGGGAATTGGAACAATGGATTGGGTCTGGTGTGACAGTAATGTACTATAATGGTGCGGAAGGAGATCAGTCTCCTATTGGAAAGAGCGCAGGGGGTCATTATGAAAAGGCAGAAATTTACGGAAGAGATCTGGCAATTAGTGTATTAGAAGTATATCAGAATACAAAGACAACATCAAATATAATATTTGAATATAACTATAATATTATTGATCTGCCGGCTAGAAAGGTACACCCATCCTTCATGGAAACCGGTGGTGAGGAGTACAACTTAACTCCCGAAGCATTGGATGCCGTTTTAAAGGTGATGAGTCCGGAAAAGACATCTATCGGTGCCGTTAGAATTGGTGATTTGCTGATTGTTGGAGCACCTGGTGAAATGGCTGCAGGATTAGGATTAAGTATAAAAAAAGAACTTAAAGAAAAAGGCATTAAGCATCCTGTAATTGGTGGACTTGCCAATGAGTGGATCAGCTATATCTTAAGTGCTGATCAATACAATCACGGTGCAGGATACGAATCCAGCGTGAGTTTTTACGGAGATGGATTGGGTAAAGTAATTGTAGATGGAATGTTAGCAACCTCATTTCCTTTGGCGGAATGATTCAAGGTTAATAAAGACTTAATTAAACAAAGAATAATTCATTGTAGTCTTAATTCATTATTGTATTGCCATTATTAAACTGAAGAACAAATAGAAATATTGGATGCACTAAAAAAATCGAACCTGTTGCTGATAATATTTATCAGCTTAAACATAGTGTCCTGTGCAAGAACAGAAGGAGATAAGGCTCACGATCTGACAAGTCGGAAATTTCAAGGCATCCCAAGTTTGGCAATTAGTCCTAATGGTCGACTTTGGGCTACCTGGTACGCCGGTATAACACCGGATGAAGATCAAAATAACTATGTTGTAGTTGCCAGTAGTGGGGATAAAGGTGAGTCCTGGACGGAAAAATTGATCATCGATCCGGATGGTGATGGCCCTGTTCGTGCTTTCGATAATGAATTGCATAATCATAGATTATCCTCGGTTGGTGCATATACAGAACTTATGCAGGATGCTGCACTAAACAAACCTGTCTGGATGGTTTTACAAGGCTTTTCATGGGATCTGTTAAAGTTAAAAGATCCCAAACCTGAAGATCTGGATCCCTGGAAATTTCCAACATACAAACATTCACGTTTTATGGCTTGGGATGCTATTTTACACGGTGCAAAAGGAATTCTGTATTGGGGTTCTTATAAAGTGAATTCAAATACACTTTTTTGGAATTCCATATTGGGTGTTACCAAAGAAATTGCAGCTTTAGAACCTTTTTTATTAGGAAAAGAGTTAAAAGGAAAAATACAAATTGAGCCTATACAATTTACTTCTTCGGTGAAAACACGTGTTGCTTCAACACTTCGAAAACATAAGGATGATTATTTGTTGGTGGTATTGCAGGAAGATTTAAGTCAGGCACTTAATATTTCGGGATTGGATTTTCTCGAAGGAAAGACACTTTATGAATTAACTTCCGATCGTTCTTATATAGTAAAGAACGGGAAGATCAGAGTATGGTTTGGGCGAGAACCGCATGTGTTGTGTACGTCTAAAAAATATGATGTTATTCATGAGTCGCAATTCCCTCTTACCTGGGATAAAGAAGATAATTTTCCCTTAAATGAAATTTAAACAAACTATGAATCGACTTCCTAAAATAATACTAAAAATATTTCTTTACCTACTGGGAAGTGCAATTACAGTTGCACTACTTTTCCTTATCGGCACTAAACTTAAGTATTATAGTATTGTTCTTCCAACGCCAAAAAATCAGTCTGAGAATATTAGTCCCGGAAATTACGGGCAGCATGTCAATAATTTTATAGGAACCGGTGGTTTTCCGGCTTGGGTATGTGGTATGAATTTTCCCGGTGCTACAGTTCCTTTTGGGATGGTGCGCTTAAGTCCGGAAACTGTTTCGTTATTCCCGGAGAATAATTTGCTGATACCAAATAAGAAGGCCTTAAATACTTCCGGATATTATTATGGCGATAACAGAATGCTTGGATTCAGTCATACCAGGCTTGCAGGAACAGGAGCTACTGATGGTGGGCATCTGCTCTTTACCCCTACTTCTACCCGACCAAAAGATATAGATTATCAAGAAGATCTTTATCATAATTTTTCACATGATGATGAAATAGCTTTCCCCGGTTATTACAGTGTTAATTTTAAGGATGAAAATATTCTTTCGGAATTAACAGCTACAGAAAGAACCGGACTTCATCGTTATACATTTGCGGAAAGTGCTAATAAAAGTATCCTATTAAAGGTAACCAATTCAATGGGTGATAAAGGCGGTAGAGGAGTCAAACAAGGGAAGGTTAAACTATCTCCGGAAAAACATGAAATTGCAGGATCGATTAGAACATTTGGTTCATTTGCAGGTAGATATGGTGGTCAAGAAGTGTTTTTTGTTGTCAAATTTGATCAGGCCTTTTCTAGTTTTGGAATTTGGAATGGAATAAATTTTACACTCAACAGGAAGACAGCAACAGGTGATGACCTGATAGTTAACTTAAGTTTTGCCGGAGATGGTTTAAATCAAACTGTACAAGTGAAAGTAGGGATCTCTTATGTAAGCATTGAAAATGCCAGATCAAACTTAGAAAATGAAGCGGGGGATCAATCGTTTGATGAAATTGTTAAAAAAGCCAAGCTTAAATGGGAGGATAAACTCTCTCTCATAAAAATTAACGGAGGTTCAGAAACTGACCATACAATTTTCTACTCTGCACTTTATAGATCTTTTCAAATGCCAACCATTTTTAACGATGTCAACGGCGATTATCTCGGATTTGATAATAATATTCACCAGGTAACGGATTTTAATTATTATACAGATCTATCCTTGTGGGATACCTTTAGAACGGTTCATCCGCTCTTCAATTTAATAGCACAAAACGAGCAGCGAGATATGATGATCTCACTGATACAAATGGCAAGACATGGAGGAAGTCTGCCGAGATGGCCATCGGGTAACGGCTATACAGGATCGATGCTCGGTTCACCGGCAGATATAACCATTACAGAAGCTTATCTTAAAGGAATTAAAGATTTTGATGTTGCATTTGCTTATAAAAAAATGAAAGAGGTTGCCTTGGATAAACCAAAAAATCCTGAAGCCTCCGGAAGAAGGGGAATTAAAGGATATATTAACTACGGATATAGCCCTGATGAATTGGGAGATGAATCCGTTGCTCAAACCCTTGAATATTCATGGGCCGATTATTCTATAAGTTTACTGGCGAAGGAGTTAGGCCATACCGATGATTATAAATTTTTTACCAAACAAGCCATGAATTATAATAATGTATGGAATCCGGAAACGCAATATTTCCAATCCAGAAGAATAGATGGGAGTTTTGTGGAGAAATTCGATCCGGTTAGATTGACCTATACGGATTGGGATGAGGAATTCACTAAAGGTTATGTAGAAGGCAGTGCATGGCAATGGCGCTGGGCTGTTCCATTTGATCCTAAGGGGCTCATCAAGCTATTTAAAAATAAAGAATATTTTGTGAATGAACTCAATGATTTTTTTGCGCTGTCGAAACCTCAATTAGCGACATGGATTCCGGATAATTATTATTGGCATGGCAACGAACCCGATTTAAATGCAGTTTATTTATTTAATGATGCCGGAAGACCTGATCTAACGCAAAAATGGGTACGATGGATCTTAAAAAACAAATATGAGAACAACTATGTAGGAATCGATGGGAACGATGATGCCGGAACCCTCTCAGCATGGTATATTTTTAGTTCCTTGGGAATTTATCCGATCGCCGGAACAACTATTTACCAACTGGGATCTCCGTTGTTCAAAAGTGCCGAAATAGATCTAGGAGAACAAGTTCTGACAATAATTACTGATAATTATTCTGCAGCAAATATCTATGTAAAAGAAGTATATCTTAATGACAAAGCGTTGGATCGAAGATGGATAAAACATTCGGAGATTGAGAATGGTGGCACTTTGAAATTTGTAATGAGTGACAAACCTGTGTATTAAATTGAATTATTAAAAATTAAATATAATTATTATGAAGATTAATTATTGCATCCTGATGACTTTGTTTATTATCTTTTCATCATATGCTCAAAATGATATCAAGCTGAAATTTAACAAAAAAGGCGAATTTAAAATCGTGCAGTTTACCGATACTCATGTTGATCTGGAGGCCAATAAAAATCTAAGTGTTTATACAACGATTAAAACAGTAATTGACATTGAAAAGCCTGATTTAGTTGTTTTGACCGGTGATAATGTGACACAGAACAATCCGGAGGAAGCTTATAAGCGCTTTTCCGAAATATTCAATAAAGCAAAAATACCATGGATGGTAGCGCTTGGTAACCACGACTCTCAGCACAATCTTTCAAGAGAAGAAACAATAGCCTATATTGAGAGTTTACCTTATTGTATGAATAAAGATGTTGCAGATGACGTTTATGGAAACTCAAATTTTGTATTACCAATATCAGGTAAAAATAAACTGACTGAAGCTTTGATATACTGTCTGGATTCCGGAGATAGAAGTGCATTAGAAATTATGGGAAGAGGGTATGATTGGCTAAGATCCTCTCAGATCGATTGGTACAGAAACACAAGTAAGGAATATACATTTGTTAATAACGGAAAACCTTTACCGGCACTGGTTTTTTTTCACATTCCGTTAATGGAATATGAAAATGCCTGGAACAATGAAAAATATCCACCAATAGGAGTTAAAAATGAAAAAGTATCCAGCCCTGATGTCAATAGTGGTATGTTTACTACCATGCTGGAAATGGGTGATATTATGGGGGTTTTTGTTGGTCACGACCATATTAACGATTATATAGGAACTTATTATAACATAGCCTTGGCTTATGGCCGGGTAACTAAAATAATGCGTGACCCGGAGGAAGATCCTTTGGCAGGCGGTCGCGTTATTGTTTTAAAAGAAGGTCAACGAAAGTTTGACACTTGGATTCGCGATATGAATGGCAAACGAGAACTGGAATGCAGTTGGCCGGATTCATTTCAAACAGAAAACGAATCTTACAAATTAAGAATGTAAAATTACCAATTAGATGAAAAATAAAAAATATGTTATACTGAGCGCTATAGTTGCTGCTCTGGGAGGGCTTCTTTTTGGATTTGACACGGCTGTTATTTCGGGTACCACGGAATGGCTTGAAAAAAGTTTTGACCTCAATCCATTTTGGCTTGGTTTTACTGTAGCAAGTGCTCTTATTGGAACAATTATTGGTGCTATTATTATAGGAAAACCTGCCGATAAATATGGTCGAAGAAATGTTCTTTTTGGTGTCGCTCTCTTATATCTAATATCTGCTCTTGGAAGCGCATTTGCTTGGGACTGGTATTCTTTTCTTTTCTTTCGATTTATTGGAGGTTTAGCTGTAGGAGCTGCTTCAGTCGTATCACCCCTGTATATAGCAGAAATATCCCCCGCAAAATATCGGGGTCGTCTTGTGGCTATTACACAATTCAATATTGTGCTTGGAATGCTTTTAGCATTTTTCTCCAATTATATTATTACCACAATAAATCTGGGTGAGCTAGAATGGCGATGGATGTTTGGCGTTGAAGCAATACCGGCATTATTGTTTTTTCTTCTATTGTTCAGAAATCCTTATAGTCCTCGATGGTTAGTAGCAAAGAACAGAATAGATGAAGCTATACTCGTATTAGACAAATTTGGAACGGACAATGGAAGTGTTTCCAGAGAAATCGAGGAGATTAAAGCCTCTCTTTCCTCGGAAAAAAATGGTGTTCGTGAGCCTCTGTTAAGCAAAAAATATATTAAACCTATTATGTTGGCAGTTGCTATTGCCATGTTCAATCAACTTTCAGGTGTAAATGCAATCTGGTACTATGCGCCCCATATATTTAAAATGGCTGGAGCCGGAGCAGAATCCGCAATGTTGCAAACCGTTTTATTAGGTGGGATAAATATAGTTCTTACCATGTTAGCCTTATCCGTTATTGACAAATATGGTCGTAAAAAATTGATGATAATTGGTTCTATTGGCTATTTAGTGAGCCTTAGTACCGTAGCCTGGGCATTTTATACTTATGGAACCGACTTTACAGATATTGGGAGTACTGTAGTTCTAGGTGGACTCTTGGTATTTATTGCATCCCACGCCTTTGGACAGGGCGCTGTAATTTGGGTATTTCTAAGCGAGATATTTCCTAATAAAGTTCGTGCAAAAGGTCAGGCTCTGGGTACATTTACCCATTGGTTTATGGCAGCTATCATATCCTGGACATTTCCAATGATTGCAGAAATATCAGGAGGTCATACATTTGCCTTCTATGCCGTATGTATGGTTGCACAACTATTGTGGGTGATATACGTAATGCCTGAAACCAAGGGAATTTCCTTAGAGAAAATTCAAAAGAAGTTGGGGATTAAATAAATATTACCACTATGAGAACAGGTAGATAATGGAATCTATGAAATTAGAATTATTTCCAAAAAAACATAATATGATAGCAGAACTAAAATTTCTATGGAAGATCAAGATTCTATTAATTTTCCTAATGATTTCGGTTTCATTTGGGTATGCACAGAATAATGTTCCCAAAGATATACAGTACAAAAAAAATTCGACGGATGCCATTGCTCTGATCGCACAAGGAAACCCTGATAAAGCCATAAATAAATTGGAAGGTTTCTTAGCCGAGTTCCCCAATGATGCAGAATCTCTTTATTGTATGGCAGTTGCTTATGCTGTCAAAAATGAAGTCCCTATGGCCATGGAATATGTAAATAAGGCGATTAATTCCGGGATGCCCATGGAAAGGTTCCTCACCGGTCCGGATGGGCTGCTTAAAAATTTAGTAAAAAACGACGTGTTTAAAGAATCTATTCAAGGACCTTATACAAGATTGATACATGGTCCAATGTTAGGCGATATATCTCCAACAAGTGTAAAAATATGGCTTAGAACCGATCGGGAGGCAAATGTGACGGTTAGCGTTTTGGAAGAAGGAAAAGATCAGCATAAAAAGTTTGAAGGAATAACACTAAGTTCAAACGATTATACAAGCATCATTCGGATTTCAGGATTAGAACCTGCTGCCAACTATACCTACAATATTTATATTGATAATAGTCAATTGTTTGAAAATGGGACATTTACAACCTCTGAGAATATTGGACGGCACATCAGGTTAAAAATAGGCTTTGGTGGTGGTGCAGGATATACACCTTGGCATGAACGAATGTGGGACACCTTGGCCAGACAATCATTTGATGCTTTTTTATTACTCGGTGATAATGTGTACGTTGATTATCCTACGGTGCCCGAAGCACAACAATATTGCTATTACAGGAGGCAAAGTCGCCCGGAATTCAGACGTTTTACACCAAATGTACCAATTTACGCCATTTGGGATGACCATGATTTTGTGGACAATGATGGTGAAGGTGGGCCGGAGATTGACACCCCATCCTGGAAAAGACCCGTGTGGAATATATTCAAAGACCAATGGCCTAACCCCTATTATGGAGGAGGAAATGAGCATCCGGGATGCTGGTTTGATTTCTCCATCGGGGATATAGATTTCATCATGCTGGATTGTAGATATTATAGAGAAAATCCGAAAGAAGTGAACGATCCATCCATGTTGGGTGAATTTCAAAAGAATTGGCTGAAAGAGAGATTAAAAACATCAACCGCTACATTTAAAGTCATTGCGTCATCAGTTCCCTGGGCAAAAAATACAAAGCCTGGCAGTGATGATACTTGGGATGGTTTTCCTAAAGAGCGTGAGGAAATATTTTCGTTCATCGAGGAAAATAAAATTGAGGGTGTTCTGCTTCTTTCTGCCGACAGACACAGATCAGATGCGTGGAAAGTAGAGCGACCAAACGGATATACTTTGTACGACCTGATGAGTTCAAGACTTACCAATGTCCACACCCATAAACTCATGGATGGAAGTATATTTGCTTATAATAAAAAATGTTCATTTGGTACATTGGAGTTTGATACAACTGCAGAAGATCCATCAGTAACTTATACGATCAAAAATATAGATAATGAGGAAATTCATAAGATAACGATTTATAAAAGTCAGCTTGAATTTGAGAAAGAAAATGTCAAAAATAAGAAAGTGGGTAGATAAGGTATTCTTTAAAGCTTTTGGGATTAAAACTGTTTCAAACCTTATGGCCTACTCATTAATGATACAGGTTAAAATTGCCGCATATTCAGGTAAGAAAAGATTATTTTGATCATTTACAATTTAGTAATTTTATCACACCCTTTTAAGATCAAAAATTAATTCCAAATATCAGATCCTAGGACTTTTAACTTAAATGAAAATCTTCAAGAAAATTATTATGGCACAACTACATAAAGGAATATTGATATTTTCCTTCTTACTTTTATTTTTCTCCTGTAAAGATCAACCTCAGGCAGAACAAAATTTATCTGTCAAAAATGTAATGGATGATGTCATTACAAGATTGTACAAGGAAGTTCCTCCGGAAAAATACAATACGATTGACGATGGCTATATGCTTAATTTTCTCACTGTGGAAGAAAAATCTGTTCTCGCTACAAAATATCAGTATTTTAAAGTAAATGTACCTGTAACTGTTTCCTTGATCAGAGATGTGAATCAAGCGACGACACCGTTTTGGCTGGAGGATTCCGGATTTAATAAAACAGGTGGAACAGTAAAAAATGAAGTCTATCAATATGAGGTGTGGCAGAAGGATTTTGAACCGGGATGGGTAAATTTGGGAATCAACGGTTTTGATATACACAGGACAGTTTATTTTATTAGCGTTGGTCCAAAAAATAAAGAAGATAAGTTGGAAATTACGGAAGTATATCCATCTAAGTATTCTTTGGAAACCATGAAAAAAGGAGCCTTTACCTATCATGACTGGTCGGATCTGGAAATTACAGAGTTTCCAGAAGAATTAGAGGGTCAGACATTGTTTACCACAGTACGGGGAAGAGCAAGAGAAGCCCATGTAAAAGGAGCATTCCGTAAAACAAAATTTCCATCATCAAAACTACCAGATCAGATTTTGCTTACCTGGAGCAAAAATCCTGTAAAATCAATAGATATTCAATGGAGAACAGATACCAGCACTAAAAATGGGATTGTAAAATATTGGATAAAAAATACAGGAGATACCTTAACTTTAACAGCAGGTAAAATTGTTTCAGAAGACAGAATGCTTTATAATGATCGATATATTCATCGATTTACTGCAAACTTATCTCAATTGAAAGGCGATTCTACCTATGAATATAAGGTTGGTTCCAAAGAGAGTAATATATGGTCAACCGTTCGTAATTTTAAGACAGAAGAAAAAGATCAAAATAAATTCTCATTTATCTGGTTTGGCGATACACATAAAGACCCAAAATGGGGAGCGATGCTGCAATCAGCAAATAAACAGCATAAGGAAACAGCCTTCTATTCCATTGCCGGGGATATAGTTTCTACCGGTTTATACAGAAGTGATTGGGATGAGTTTTTCGCAGTTTCCGAAGATGTATTCTCCTACAAACCGCTGATGCCTGTTCCCGGCAACCATGACCGTCAGGATGGTTTGGGAACCCGAATGTATTACGAAATATTTAGTTTACCCCTAAATGGTCCTGAGAAAGTACATCCCGAAAGCACCTATGTCTTTGAATATGGAAATGCCTTATTTTTGATGATCGATTCAACACATCCAAACGAGGCACAAACGGAATGGATCGAAGAAAATTTAAAAAGCACCAATGCGAAGTGGAAATTTGTAATGTTTCACTTCCCTCCATATAATTTTGAAGAGCCCTATCTTGATATTCAGGAGGAATGGTGTGGTATTTTTGACAAATATCATGTAGATATGGTGATGTCCGGTCATATTCATTATTATATGCGGTCAAAACCAATAAATAATGGAAAAGTTGTAAAGTCTTTTAAAGAAGGAACTATTTATACTGTTTCAATTGGCACTACAGGAAATCATGATGACATTGGACAAGAACCCTATGCTGAAAAGAGATTTAAAGATGGCCAGTTTTATCAACATATTGCCATTGACAACAATAGTTTAAAATACACGGTTTACAATCAAGAAAATGAAATTGTTGACGAATTATTAATAGAAAAATAACCTATATTATGAAATATTTAATACCTTTTTTGGCGCTAGTACTATTTACTATCTCCTGTGAGAAAAAATCAAAAATAACACAGAATATGGATCAGGTCAAACATGCTGCCATTGTTAGTGAAGAATTTATTTATGAAATAGATAAGGCTTTAACACCACAATGCCATGCTTCTACAATTGAAGTAAGTAACGGTGTACCTGTTGCGTCCTGGTTTGGTGGAACTGAAGAAAAAAACGATGATGTGGGTGTTTGGGTATCGAGAAAAATTGAAGGAAAATGGTCGGTACCAAAAGAAGTTGCTAATGGTATACAGGAAGACGGAGGCAGATTTCCATGCTGGAATCCGGTTCTTTTTAAACCAAAAGACAAACCCTTAATTCTGTTCTATAAAGTTGGTCCTAATCCGCAAGAATGGTGGGGCTTGTATATGACCTCTGAAGATGATGGCCTCACCTGGTCAACACCTGTGAAATTGCCAGATGGTATTTTGGGACCAATAAAAAATCAACCCATTCAACTGGCTAATGGCGATATTTTGTCGCCAACCAGTACCGAAAGTAAAAAAGGCGGATGGAGAATTTATTTGGAAATTAGTAATGATCTTGGACTTACATGGTCAAAGACAGAATATCTAAACGATGGAAAAGAATTTGGAGCGATTCAACCGGCAATTTTAAATTACGGCAAGGGTAAATTGCAATTATTAAGCAGAACAGATAAAGAAGTAATAACCGAAAACTGGTCGGAAGATTATGGAACGACCTGGAGCAAAATGGAATCTACCTCACTACCAAATCCAAATTCCGGGATTGATGCTGTTTCTTTAAAGGATGGTCGACAATTATTGGTCTATAATCCTACCGGGAATAACTGGGGGGACAGGGTGCCTCTGAGTATTGCAATTTCAGAATATGGGAAAAAATGGAATAGAATATTAGAATTAGAAGCTCTGACTGAAAAAACAGACAAAGAAGGAGAAGAATATTCATATCCAACGATGATCCAAGCGGCAGATGGACTGATTCATATTGTATATACATGGAATCGGAAAACAGTGAAATATGTTATCTTAGACCCAAAAAAGCTTTAATAGTAATCAACCTATTGATAAATATTTATCTTCCCATATCAGAATTTACAGACCTGTCAGGATTCCCTCCAACGGCAGACAAGTGAAAACCGGACAGGTATTAATTAAAAAAGCATAATGAAATTATGAAGAAATGGTTGAAAGTTTTAATTAAAGTATTGGCTGGTATTATTATACTCTTAATTGTAGTATTGTTCTTTTCTATTAGTTCCATTGATACTGATCCGTATTTTGAAAGCGATTATTATAAAAATACCATTGAAAAATTCGATCAACAAATAAGCCTCAAAAAGACCTCAAAAGGTCAATTACTAGCAGGTTTTGCAAGAGTAAATATTACTCCTAATATCGTCACAGGCAATGAAGATCCAAAGAATGGCGATTTTAATAAGATCAAATTATCCGGGTTCGGTGACGGTAAAATTGTAATCGGTGTTCACGATTCTATTTTTGCAAAAGCAATTGCTTTGGAAGTTGAAAAGCAAATGGTAGTTTTGATTGGTGCTGATCTACTCATGATGCCTGAAACCATAGTTGATAAAATTATGGAAAAACTAAAAGATAAAAATGTTGCTATTTCTCGTCAACAATTATTTTTTGGAGCTACGCATACACATGCAAGTATGGGTAATTGTGTACCGGGATATATTGGAAAAGCCTTTGCCGGTGAATTTCAACCTGATCTTGTGGAATGGCTTAGCGAAAAATTTACCGAAGTAATTCTACATGCTATTTCCGATAAAAAAAACGCAAAAATGGCGACGGGTTATAAGCATGTTCCGAATTTAGTGAGCAACAGAATTATTGGAGAAACAGGCAGATTAAATGATAAACTCTCCATTGTCTCGATAAAACAGGATGATGGCAGGCAAGCTGCTATAGGAGTTTTCGCTGCACATGCCACTGTTATTGGTTCCTGGAATGAACAATTCAGCGGTGACTATCCAGGTTATTTTCAAAGAACTTTAGAAAGTAAGGGGATTGATATGGCTATGTTCTTTGCCGGAACAGTTGGCAGCCACACTAATAAAGGAGAGGGTAGTAGATTTGACAGAGTAGCTTATATTGGCAATGCTCTCGCAGATTCGGCGAAAGTTCTTATTGACAGCTTAAAATTTAGGCAGGTAGCTTCTTTGTCATCCATGGCAACAGAAATTGAAATTCCTGAATTACAAATTATTTATGTGGGCAACAGGTTTAGACTTTCTCCATGGCTTGGAGCAAAACTACTACCAAAAAAGAAGTCTGTATTATTGCAAGGTTTTCAGTTAAATGATCTGATCTGGACTGCAATGCCTTATGAATTAAGTGGAGAATATGCGATCGATTTAAAAAACGCCTTAGAAAATCAAGGATATAATTCCATTTTTACAAGTTTCAATGGTGAGTATTTAGGCTATATTGTCCCCGCAAAATATTATTACTACGATACTTACGAGGCTAGGTTAATGGGTTGGTATGGGCCCAGTATGGGCGATTATTTAATGGAGTTGAATTATAAACTAGCAAATACATTAACAAATACTAAGCTGTAAATTAAAGAATATTATGAAGAAATGGTTAAAAATAATTGGAATTATAGTTCTGTTATTATTTATTGGAATATTTTTCCTTCTAAAACATAACTGGCGCGATCTTCATCCGGATTATGTTATAGACCTGAATATCAAAAATGAAAACAGCTCACAGGAAATAACTGCCGGTTTTTCAAAAATGCCGATCACTCCAACTATTGTTGATACGTGGAACGATGTCAACAATGATTTTAAGTACAAAAAAGAGGATGGTGATACTTATAACGACAATAACAATAATGGTGTATTTGATGCCTATTGGATTGCAGGTATGAGCAATAAAAAACCTGCTAATGGTGTTCATGACGATGTGTGGTCCAGAGTTATAGTGATCGATGATGGTAAAACCAGAATAGCCATGGTTTCACTGGATGTCATTGGATTTTTTCATGATGATGTGATCGATATCAGAAATCGAATTCCCAAAGAACTAAATATTGATTACACACTTATTTCTTCAACACATACACATGAAAATGAAGATATGATGGGTATTTGGGGTAAGAATGAATGGACTTCAGGTGTTAATCCGGAGTCTATGAAATATGTTAAAGATCAAACCATTGCTGCAATTACAGAAGCTGTAAAAAATATGCGGCCCGCTAACTTAATCTTTGCACAGGATCTTTCTGGAAAGGATGCAGCATTTATAAAAGACACAAGAAAGCCCATTGTAAAAGCCAGTGGCATCAATTTGATGCATGTAATAGATGCAGAAAATGGCAATACACTTGGAACCGTAATAAATTGGGCAAATCACCCGGAAACTCTTTGGAGTAAAAATCTTTTGATCAGTTCTGATTTTCCTCATTATATCCGAGAGGCGATGGAAAATGGTGTGTATGATGGTGAACAATTAATTCAAAAAGGTTTAGGAGGTGTGACAGTTTATTTCTCCGGAGCAATTGGTGGCTTGATGGCACCACATCCTAGTTTGGGAATACCGGATATGCATAAAGATACTTTGTATTTTAAACCTACGTATACAAAAACAAAAGCACTTGGAGATCAGGTTGCGTCATTGTCCTTAACTGCAATAGAAAACGCTACAGATACCATTCAAAAAACAAATATTTCTTTAAGAGCAAAAACATTGAATTTGCCATTAGATAATGTTATGTTTAGAATTGGAGGGGGATTGGGTTTGATCAACAGAGGCTTGCCGGAATTATTCAAAACCAGATCAGAAGTTGCTGCAATTAAAATTGGACCCGCAATGTTTGTAAGTATTCCCGGTGAAATATATCCTGAAATTATTTACGGAGGTGTAGAAGCACCGGCTGGAGCCGAATTTGATATTGATCCTATTGAAACACCACCTATTCAAGATTTTATTAAAGAAAAATATAAGTTCTATATCGGACTTTCCAATGACGAAATTGGTTATATAATTCCTAAAAGTGAATGGGATACAGGGAAACCGTATTTGTATAACGATGAAGGTGATACCTATGGTGAAGAAAACTCTTTAGGCCCTGAAACCGGACCGATTTTATATAAAGAACTTAAAGAAGTGATTCAGGCGTTGGAGTAGATGATTGACCATTAAAAATTCATCAGATGGCTCTTACTGTTAGGATTTAACCGCTGTTATTCTTTTTTAGCATGCCAATATTCCAACTAAAACCTGCAGAAATATAATTCATGGTATAGTTGATTCCGGTTCCAAAAGAAAAATCCAATTGAAAATTCGGTTTTAATAAATAGGTGAATCCTGTATCAAAATTTGCCAAATACTCGTCTAAAATTCCAACATTTCCATAGGTTTCCAAATAAAATGCTGCTTTTTCTGTAAAGCCAAACCCAAAGACCAATGAATACGTAAAAAAACCGTTTTCTATACCAAAATAATTGTATCCTACATTGTAACCAATACCAATATTATCTGTAATTTCATGAGAAATTGAAAGTTTATTAATTGTTCCATAATTTCCAATAGAGACCTCTTCAGTTCCAGTTGGCAGAAGTACGTGTGTTAAAAACGCTATTTCTGTATTCACACCTTCTTTTTGAAATATTTGAATTTTAGCCCCAACTTCCAGATCCCCAATACCAGCAAATTCTTCGCCCGTATTTTTGTTTTTTATACTAATGAATTGATTGACCACTCTAATTTCAAATCCTTTGGTAATACCATAACGAAACAGTGTTGTCGGGGCTAATATTTCTCTTAAGGAAATATCTTCTCCCTCTGCAAAACCCACTAATAAGCCACTTTCTATTTGCAAACTTCTTTTAGGGACAGTTGATGAACTTTCTGTTTGATCCGGTCGATCAGTTATTAATTCCTGTCCATAATTTACAGAGCATAATAAAAGTAATACTAATAATAGTAATCTGTGAGAAGGATAGAGTTGTTTTAGGTTTATATCGATATTCATTTGTTTCATTAAGTTAGTTTGTAAATAGTGACTGTTACATCAAAATATTCGCCAGATTTGTGCTACCAAGAAGGTAACAATAAAACCCATAATTACCGGTAAAACAGAGGCTAAGGTGGTCCATTTTACACTATTGGTTTCTTTATAAATAGTATAGATAGTTGTGCTACATGGGTTATGTAATAAACTGAACAACATCAAGTTAATAGCGGTTAGTAAGGTCCAGCCACCTGCTCGCAATATATCGGCGGTATCATTTACGGAGTCCAGTTCAAACATAACTCCCATGCCTTCTCCACCAGTGATTCCAACTGCCATAACGGTCAACATAAGAATGGTAGGAATGATTATTTCATTTGCAGGAATGGCCACAATATAAGCCAATAAGATAACGCCATTCAAACCCAATAGGAAGCCAAAGTCATCCATAAAGTCTATCATCCAATAGGCAATACTTGCGTCACCTATATTTATATTAGAAATTAACCAAATTACAGCCCCGGCCGGTGCGGCAAATAACATTGCTCTCCATAAAACTATCAAGGTTCTGTCAATTAACGAGGTATATATCGTTTTCCAAAATCTGGGTGGACGATAAGGCGGAAGCTCTAAATTAAAGGTCGAAACTTCACCTTTTAAAACAGTTCTTGAAAGAGCCCATGACACCAGGAACATAAAAAATATTCCTAATATAGCAATTCCTATTACCGCAGTAAGTGATGCCAGACCCGAAAAAGATTCTGGAACCACGGCTCCAATAAAAATTGTTGCAATTAAAATTTGAGTCGGCCAACGCCCATTACAAAGTGAAAAATTATTTGTGATAATCGCTATCAATCTCTCTCTGGGGCTATCTATAATTCTGGTAGCAACAACTCCCGCCGCATTGCAACCAAAGCCCATACTCATGGTTAAAGCTTGTTTGCCATGTGCTCCTGATTTTTTAAACATATAGTCCAAATTAAAGGCAACTCTTGGTAAATAACCAAAATCCTCAAGAAGTGTAAACATAGGAAAGAAAATAGCCATAGGAGGTAACATTACAGCAATTACCCATGCCAGAGCCAGGTAAACGCCATCGAATAAAAACCCGGATAACCACCAAGACATCCCTATACCGGCACCCAGACTTTTAAGAGCAGGATGAACAGTATCTAATAATAACTGTGCCAGCATGGATGACGGATAATTAGCGCCTTCGATAGTAAGCCATAGAATAACTCCTAAAATCAAAAACATGATAGGGAAGCCCCATGTTTTACTCGTTACAATTTTATCAATTTTAGAATCTAATCGAAATCGCTTTTTTTTAATAGTTGAACTTACGGAGCTCCCCGCAATTTCCGCTGCATCGGCATAGATTCCTTCTGCCAGATTATCGTGAAAGTCATCTCCGATTTTCCAACGGAGATCATTGGATAAGGCCAGTATATTTTCAATTGACTTATTATTCATAGTCCTCATACTAAACTAATTCTCCCGTTTTTAATGCGTCTATTATATGCGTATCCCCTTCTAACAAACGGAACGCGATCCATCTGCTATTTGGCAGACTCGGAAATTGGTTTTGAATTTCACGACTTAACTTTTTTACAGCCTTATCAATATTTTTGGAAACATTCTTTATTCGGTGTGGTTTGCAAACTATTTCTCCTGTTGCAACTTCATTAATTGTTTGAATTAGTTCCGGGATTCCTTCCTTAAATCTTGCACTTGTAGGTACTACCGGTATTCCTAGATCACGGGATAGCGTGCGATGATCTATTTTTATATCGTTTCGCCTAGCCTCATCCATCAGGTTGAGACATAAAACCGCTCTATCTGTAATTTCTAATATTTGTAATACCAAATTTAAGTTTCTCTCCAACCTGCCCGCGTCCACAACAATTACAGTCACATCCGGTTTAGCAAAAAGAATAAAATTTCTCGCTACTTCCTCATCTTGAGAAGTTGATAATAAGGAATAGGTTCCTGGTAAATCGACCAGTTTAAACTTTTTACTATTATATTCAAAGGCTCCTTCTGCACGTACCACAGTCTTACCGGGCCAATTTCCGGTATGTTGCCTCAAACCGGTCAGGGCATTAAAAACCGTACTTTTCCCTGTATTAGGATTACCAGCCAAGGCCACAACGAAATCCATATTGTCTGTCTTTAAACCTAATTTTTTAAGTCCTTTGGCATTAAATTGAGAGCAGGTTTCACATGCGCTATAACTCTTATTTTCAGTCATTAACATCTTTTTTTATTAATATTTTAGAGGCTTGGTCTTTCCGTAAGGCAATCGAAGAACCCTTTACAGAATAAGCTGTTGGATTTTTCATTGGGCTCAACAGGTCAACACTAATTTCTGTGCCTTTTACAAATCCTAAATCTAATAATCTTCTTCTGCTATCCCCTCTACTTTCCTTCGAAATCCCAATGATATGTGCCCTTTCATTTTCTTGCAAACTTGATAAGCGAATCATATTTTCCTCAATTACTACATTTTTCTTAAATATGTCAATAGTAATGTTTGCAGCTACTATTGGCGCCAAAACAAACTCTTCGCCTTCTGAATAAAAAACAATTCTTTGTTTATTATTTTCAACCACTCTTATCTGTGAGCCTATATAAATTTTTTCTGCGAGTATTTGCCTATAAATTACATCGGGCTCGTCTTCAATATGCACTATTCTACCAACTGTATTAACAGGGACATTTGAAAGGAACTCTCCTTTTAATCTTTTTATTTCTCCAGATGTAGTGGGAATAGGGTCACCATGTGGGTCATATCTCGGATTTCCCAGCTGAATAGCCAACAAATTCGTTGCTTCAGGATCTAATTCATGTTCTTTTAGTTCTGCTCTTTCATGCCATTCTAACTTATCAAAACCTGTTTTTTCAGCTAAGTATTTTTCCCATAAGCGGTGCACTCTAACAATTCTCAAAGCGTAGTTCCTTCCTGAACTTGTTAATTTCAAAACATCACCATCAATTTTAATCAAATCATTCAGTGCCATTTTTTCTATCACATTAATGATGAGATTATCATTAAATTTTAATGTCCCCGTTAAACTATTTACATTTTGTTCTTTTCCGGAATTTTCGTTGTGATATAATTGTTTTAGTATATCTTCTATGATAACTTTTTTATTAATTCTTAAATTATTCGATATTATCCAAAACCATCCTTTCCCAGGACGAAATAAAAGAAAGGCCAGTGCTGAAAAAACTAAAAATATTAATAAGGCATTTGCCGGATTATAAGTATTCATATCAAACTTTTATATTTAAGTTTTCTGCTACTTTCTTTGAAATTACCAACTGATGAGTTTTGGTTTCTATGTGTACAGAATTATCAAAGGGCTCTATGTCAATTACCTTAATCCTATCTCGCAAGGCTAAATTTTTCTTGTTAAGATATTTTAAAAACGTATCTGAGGAATCCTTTAAATTATCTAAAACACCTTTTTGACCGACTTTCAACTGCAACAAATTAATTGTCTTTGTTTGCATTATTTTTCCCTCTTTATCCGGAATAGGATCCCCGTGTGGATCAAACTTTGGAAATCTTAAAAAAACCTCCAGGTTATCTATTAAGGTATCTGATTGAATATGTTCTAACTGCTCAGCGATATCATGGACCTGATCCCAACTATAGTTTAACTTTTTTACAAGAAAATACTCCCATAATCGGTGTTTCCTTACTATCTTTAAAGCAACATCTCTTCCCTTTTTGCTGAGAAGTACCCCCTGATATTTTTTATAACTTACTAATTCTTTTGTCGCTAGTTTTTTTAGCATATCTGTAACCGAAGATGGTTTTGTTTGCATCTTGGCAGCAATCATGTTAGTAGTGATATTTTTATGCGATTCTTCTTCTAAGGTATATATAGATTTGAGGTAATTCTCTTCAGCCTGTGAAAACATAATAATAATTTTTACAAATATAAATATATTTTTAGACTTATCTAAACTAATTTTTACAAACAAAAAAAACGCACTAAAAAAGTGCAGTTTTAAGAATAGAAATTATACTTTCGCAGAGATCCCAATAACATCCAAAATTACCTTTTGAAAGGATTCTAAATCTGATTCGTCAAGATCAAATTTGACAGTTCGATCAATTATTTCATCAATCTTATGAAGTGGAAAAGCTAAACCAACCGCAATTTTTTCCAAAACAGAAACTTCTTCAACGGCAACAACATGGTCCGCTCTGATCATAATTAGCAGATCATAAAATCGTTCAATTCTTTCCAGACATTCTAAATGACCAATCGTAGGAAATCTCTCTGGATATCTTAAAATTTCTCTGAATTTATCATCTTCAATATTGTACTTACTGGCAACACTTTGCAGAAATACTATTTCCTCCTCTGTGATAATACCATCTGAACTAGCAATTCTTACAATATTTGCAAAATGACTTATATTTCTCTTTTGCCCAACGCTCATATATAAATCTGAAATTCCCATATTAAACATATTTTAATTGTACCTTAAAAGGTACGATAATTTGAACTAAATATTATCATTTGTAATGATTTATATATCGAATTTTTTATTTTAAAACCAATTGGTCTTTTTTCGGTTGATAATTTAAAATTCTTATTTGTCTTAAACCGTGATTTGTTTCATTATTTTAGGGCAACATTCAAAATCATTTCATCTTTTTTATTAAAGGGAACCAGCCCATCAAAAACTTTTTTTAAATTCAATTCGGGATCACTAACGATCATGGTGTAATTACCATTATCAAATACCTTTGGAGTATATTGGCGCCCTTTGATGCGCAGCGTATAAACTATTTCGTTATTATCTTCCCTGATTACTTGTATTACGGGATTTTCTATATCTGAAACTTTAATAGTTGGCAACCATTTATAGGCATTTCTTGCATAATTATCTTCCATATCAATAGTTTTCGGCCAACCTGGATATTGTTTACCGGTAGTTTGATCCGTCGGGTCAACATATCTTGGCCAACACTCCATCGTAATCTCTCTGGTGCTTTTGATCAATTTCACAATTCCATATCCCGGCATACGATCATGCAAAGCCGAAGGCTCAATACGAGATTTTGGTCCCGGGTTGGTATGTGCGAAAACATTTACTTTATTTCCTAAACCATCCAGATACTCCCCGGTATATTCTTGTAATCCATCAACATAATTATCACCTTTATTTTCAAAAGGCATCCATGCCCTGGGATAAAAATTTGCGATCGACGGGACACAAAATGACCAACCAGCATCATTTTGCTCATCAATACCATGATGAACTATCGTTGCCAAATGCTGATCACCGGCCAACATAAATCCAAATCCTTTCCTAATAGAGCTTAATGCTTTATTCCTGCCTGTTTGTGGCCATCCATTGGAGTCAAAATCCATATATAAATGCTTCAATTCAGGACCATGGTGCGTAGCCATATTTCCAAAAATAGTTTGTGATAGTACGACTTTCATATCAGATCCTTTCCAATCAGCTGCCCATTGATCAAGAAAATACAGTTGCCTTTTTCCTAATAATTCAGCTCCATAGACGTCTGCCATATCAACTGTGTAATTTGGGTCAATGACATGATCAGGTCTTCCCGATTTTGTAGGAGTTACCATCCCATTTGGTCCTGATTTAAACTTCCTGTCTTCAATTATTGCAAAACTTATTCTACCTAGGTTCATAGTAGTATAATAAGTTCCTATACCTGTTTTAATCGGAGTTGGATCAAAAGGATCTGGTAGGTGACTCACCTGAGTTCGTTCCACCATTTTTACAAATTCCGCTCCATGTACATAACCACCTTTAGTATCAACTCTGGTATCACCACCACCATTTCCCCAAATATTCCCTTGAAAAACGTCGTGGTCATCCGGAATACAAATAGTTGGAAGATCTTTTGTAATATCACTATATGCCCAGCACCACAAGTACCATTTGTACATATAATCTTCAAATTTATTCTCCAGATCAGCACCACTTGGGCTAGCTCCTTCATAGATCTGATCACCACTAAAGAATAAAATATCCGGATTTTGTTTTTCAACATTATTTACCAATTGTGTATGTGGATACCAAATCTGTGTTTGCCAGTTAAAGGGACTATTTTCCACACCTTTAGCTAAATTGTGATTGCCTGTAAATGCAGCTACAACAATTGTATCCTTTTCTATTGGGTCATTTTTTATAGAGCCTTCGTAGTAAAAAGTAGCTCCATCTGTCTTTGATTGGTACGATAAACGGTAAGGTATTCTGTTATTAGCTTTAAAATTTTCAATTCTAAATAAAGAATTATAGGATAATGCCTGTATGGTTGAAGTGCCAAGATCCTCCCAAATCTCTCCAATTTTTATTTCAAGCTTCACCACTGAATTATCCTTCTCCCCGATTGGCATTAATTGTGCGTTCAGTTTAAGGATCTCATTCGATAAAGTGTATTGGGCTGTGAGAATTGGTCCGCAAGTAAAAGATTCATTATAATTGAATTTATCACCTGATAATTCCCAATCGTTGAACCAATATGCGCAGCTATTCTCGCCTGTTCCAGGATGCGATACTAAAGCTACATTTCCATTGACCTTTTCTTCTTCAATAAAATAGGTCAGTTGTCCTAATTCTTCTTTTTTAGACTCCGTAAGAACTTTCAATATCAATTGATATCCTTCTTCCCCTTGTACACCGGATATCGCTATTTGATAGCTCTGTGGCAGTTTTTTAACATGTGCAATTGCCAGATCCTCTTTTTCGCTATTATTGAAGTCTTGAATAAATAGATCTCCATTAGATCTTACTCCGGCAAAATACCCTCCTTCTTTCCCAGGGCTATGGTGTATCAATGCCGCTGCTCTATAATCTAGAGAGGCGCCGGCGCCAATTAAAAACCCCGAAGCCGCTTTTTCATTAAGATTATTATTGAAATTAGTAGCTCCGGTATTTATGGTCATCTTAAAATTTCCCTGATTTTCCAATCTCGAGGTTAGCAGGTGGACAGTTCTCATCGGTTTTTTTTTCAGAAGATTCAGTGCAAATTAATTTACCGTCTTTCACCTCCCAATCCTGCAACCTATTGGCCCAGAAATTTTCTCCTGTCCAGATTCTATTAACAACATTGTTCCAACTATAAATTTTCGTATTAGGCCTTTTATTGCAACTTTGAACAATCAGCAATAGTAAAAGCAATTTAAAGAGGTTTCTAATGTTCATATTTTCAATTTTACTTCTTTTTCGTTGTAATAATTACCCCTTCCCAACTGGGTCATCAATACAAACACCCGTCAAATCCCTACTTAGTTTGAAATATTCTGGCTACTATTGCAATTGATTTCGGAGCGCTAATTCTTAATTTTATATAGATTTAAAGCACAATGAATAGCGTAATTTAATTTTGAGATGTTTTAAATAAGTTGGATTTGAATGAAACCATCTAATCCTTAACTCGTTTCCATCTTAAAGTTCCTATCAGCCATTTTGGCAAGGATTTATTCGGATCTCTTTTTCTTAGATCAAGATTCCATCCCAATTTTTTAAGAATTGGAAGTTTATGTGTCTCTACAAATTCAATTGGCGTTCCATCCGGGTCCGAAATATAAGCAAAATGCCCTGCTGCTTCTCCCATATCAAAAGAATTATCGCTATCTACCGTAAATGGAAACCCTTTTAATTTCACTTCTTCTCTTAACAGATCCATCCCAATCGTATCAAAACAAATATGAATGTACCCAAGATCTCCCCAAATACGATTTTTATATATTTCCTTAGCAGTATCGTCAATAAGCTGAACCAATTCTATTTGGGTCGGTCCAAGTAAAGGTGCAAAACCACCGGTACGAAGGGCAGAATGCTTTAATAGTACCCTTCTAACTTTACGATCTCCTCCCGGCAGGCCAGAAAAATCTTCAAATACCCCTGTTTTATCATAAACGATCTCATCATATTCTAAAATATCCTGATAGACCTTGAGTGATTCATCCATACTACTCACTCCAATGATGGCACCGTAAATTCCACCAGTACTCGATTTTGTCTTTTCAAACAAATAATCATTTTCAACAATTTGAAAAATATTATCGTAAGGATCCTTCAAGAAATAATGCTGTTTTGAATCGGGTGAACGCTTCAAGTTTCCCAACAAATTTAACCCCTCAGATTTCATATTATTAAATGCACTCTTCGGATTTCCGCATTTTATCTTTGCTACAAAAATTCCTATGTCTCCAAGTTGAAGTTCAAAATCAGCTTTCTGAGGAACCTTCCCCGTATGCTGCCAAATTTCAAAACCTCCTCCAGACTGCATGTTCATGGCTAGTGCTGCATGTCTTTTTCTCTTTTTACCATTTGTATAAGGCAGCATTAATTCAGCAATTGCTTCATCTTCAAAAACTCCAATATCCATTCCAAAATACTGCCGATACCACTTCCATGACTTATGGACATCTTCGACACCTATTCCAATTTGTTGGATACCCGTTATTTTCTTTCCTTTCATAAATTAATTTTCGCTCAACTAATTGAATGATCAACAACCTAATATTTCTGCATATCAATAAAGAAATAGTGCTCTTCTACCAAAATTACGCTAAAAATAGTGATTTCAATTAAAAGAACATGCTTACTAAAAAAATAATAATGAATTCGATTATATTTGCCAAAACAATTTAATATTGGATAATTCTATTATTGTTGATTTTTATGATCAATTCGATAAAGTAAATCAAATTGTTCAAGCTTTAAAACAAAAAGATGACCAAATTGAAATATCAAATTTGGTGGGATCTTCATTGTCTTTTACGATATCTTCCGTCTTTAAAAAAATTGAAAAACCTCTATTATTAATTCTTAATGATAAGGAAGAAGCCGCCTATTATTTAAATGATCTAGAACAATTGTTGGGAAATCAAAGATCAAAATTGCACAGAGATGATGTGCTCTTTTACCCGGGTTCTTACCGCAGACCTTATCAGATCGAAGACACCGATAATACAAATATCCTATTGAGAGCAGAAGTCCTTAATAGAATTAATTCTCATAAAAAACCTGCAATAATTGTAACCTATGCTGATGCATTATTTGAGCAAGTTATTACCAAAAGTGAATTAAAACGCAACATACTAAAATTAAAAGTAGGGGAAGAATTATCTCTGGATTTCGTGAATGAACTTTTGCATGAGTACAAATTCAATCGTGTTGATTTTGTCATTGAACCTGGTGATTTTGCTGTTAGGGGAGGTATAATTGACGTATTTTCATTTGCAAATGAAGAACCCTATCGAATTGAATTTTTTGGAGATGAAGTAGATAGTATAAGAACATTTGATATAGAAAGTCAATTATCAATTGACAAACAGAATAAAATCAACATTATGCCAAATGTTGAAAATAAATTATTAGAAGAAAAAAGAGAAAGCTTCTTAAAATATATTTCTGCTAATACAGTCATTGTGGCTAAAAATGAAGGTATTATCTATGATAGATTAGACAAACTTTTCTCAAAAGCGGAAGAAACCTTTCAAAAATTAACCGGTGAAGTAAAACAGTTAAAACCTAAAGATCTATTTTGTAATGGTGCCTTGATCACTGAACTGTTATCAGGATTTCAAATGTTGAAAATCCAAACAAAAAGAACAAGCTCAGAAGAAACCGAAACCTCATTATACAGAAGGAATTCTAATGCAATAATATTTGACACTTCCCCACAACCTTCCTTTAATAAACAATTTGATCTATTAATAAAAAACCTTCAGGAAAATTCACGAGAAAAATATACTAATTATTTGTTCTGTGATAATGAAAAACAAGCACAACGATTTCATGATATCTTCGATGACGTAGATGAAGAAATACAATATCAAACTATCGTTAAACCTCTTTATCAAGGGTTTTTAGACAATGATTTGAAAATTGCCTGCTATACCGATCATCAAATTTTTGAACGATACCATAAATTTAGACTGAAAAGTGGTTTTGCCAAAAAACAGGCAATTAGTTTAAAAGAGCTTAACAGCCTAGTAATAGGTGATTATGTAACACATATAGATCATGGTATTGGAAAATTTGGAGGTTTACAAAAGATAGATGTTGAAGGTAAAAAACAAGAAGCCATCAAGTTAATTTATGGAGACCGGGATATTCTATACATAAGCATCCATGCACTACATAAAATTACAAAGTTCAATGGCAAAGATGGAAAGGCTCCTAAAATTCATAAACTAGGCTCTAACGTTTGGAACAAACTAAAGCAAAAAGCAAAATCCAGAGTCAAACATATCGCATATAATTTAATTCAACTTTATGCTAAACGTAAAATGCAAAAGGGATTTGTCTTTAACCCTGATAGTTACTTGCAACATGAATTAGAGGCTAGTTTTATGTATGAAGATACTCCGGATCAGTTGCTTGCAACTCAAGATGTAAAGGCTGATATGGAAAAGGGCCAACCAATGGACAGGCTAATTTGCGGAGATGTTGGTTTTGGGAAAACAGAGATTGCTATTAGAGCTGCTTTTAAAGCTGTGGATAATGGGAAACAAGTTGCTATTTTGGTGCCCACCACTATTTTAGCCTTCCAACATGCAAAAAACCTTTAGGGAAAGGTTAGAAGATTTTCCTGTTCTAATAAATTATTTAAATCGATTTAAAACTACAAAACAACGAAATGAGATCATAAAAGGACTTAGTGATGGCAGTATAGATATCATTATTGGCACCCATCAATTGGTGAGTAAAAATATCGTCTTTAAAAATTTGGGCTTATTAATCATTGACGAAGAGCAAAAATTTGGAGTGGCAGTTAAAGACAAACTAAAAACTATTAAAGAAAATGTTGATACATTAACCTTAACCGCAACTCCAATACCACGAACATTGCAATTTTCCCTGATGGCAGCACGTGATTTATCATTAATAAAAACACCTCCACCTAACAGACATCCTATAGAAACGAACGTAATACGCTTTAATGAAGAGATCATCAGAGATGGAATTAGATATGAAATTAGTCGTGGGGGGCAAGTTTTTTTTATACATAATAGAATTGAAAATATCAAGGAAGTAGCAGGAATGTTACAACGTTTGGTTCCTGATGCCAAAATTGGAATTGGTCACGGGCAGTTGGAAGGTAGAAAATTAGAACAGCTGATGCTTTCATTTATAAATAATGAATTTGACATATTAGTCTCAACAACTATAGTAGAAAATGGCTTGGACGTGCCAAATGCAAACACAATTTTTATTAATAATGCAAATAATTTTGGATTAAGCGATCTACATCAAATGCGAGGACGAGTTGGAAGATCTAATAAAAAAGCATTTTGTTTCTTTATTACACCACCCTATCATGTGATGACCGACGATGCACGTAAGAGAATAGAAACCTTAGAATTACATTCAGATCTGGGAAGTGGTTTGAATATCGCAATGAAAGATCTGGAAATTAGAGGCGCTGGTGATCTATTGGGTGGGGAACAGAGCGGATTTATAAATGATATCGGTTTCGATACCTATCAAAAAATACTCAATGAAGCGATTGAGGAATTAAAAGAAACGGAGTTTAAAGATTTATATAAAGATGACATTAGTAAGTCAAAAGAATATATCAAAGAAGTTCAAATAGATATGGACTTTGAAATTTTATTTCCTGATGATTACATCAATAATATTACCGAAAGGTTAAGTCTGTATAATGATCTAAGTAAAATGACAACCGAAGAGGAACTCCATGAATTTGAGAAACATTTAATCGATCGTTTTGGTGAACTGCCTGTACAAGTAGTTGATCTAATGAATAGTGTGAGGATAAAATGGATGGCTAAAAAACTAGGCCTGGAACGTATCATTTTGAAGCAAAAAAGAATGATCGGTTATTTTATCTCCAATCAAAATAGTGATTATTATCAAAGTGAATCCTTTACCAACATATTAAAATACGTACAGGATAATAGCAAAATGTGTGTGATGAAAGAGAAAGAAACAAAAAAAGGATTGCGGTTATTGATCACTTTTATTCGCATTGATTCTGTTGAAAAAGCACTGGATATTTTAACGAACGTCAGAAATTAAAAAATCTAATACTTACTGTATGAATCTTAATTACATAATCAAGGTTTAAGTAAAATCTGAAATGAAAAGCCAACATTCGAAACATCTCTTTCAATTGCTCCTTGCAACTTTGTTTATTAGTACTTCGGCTCCTTTAGGAAAATTCATTGCCATGCCTCCTCCTGTGATCATCTGGTGGAGATGTGCGTTGGCGATGATGTTTCTATATATTTATATAAGAGTTACAAAAATAGACCTCAAAATAAAATCAAGAAAAGATGGTCTGACTTTTTTTGTAGGCGCCTTGTTTTTAGGTGCGCATTGGATCACTTATTATTATGCCTTAAAATTTTCAAATGTAGCCATAGGAATGCTTTCTTTATATACTTTTCCCGTTATAACTGCTTTATTAGAACCGATCTTTATAAAAGTAAAACTCAACCCAATTCATATCGTTTTAGGCCTGATTGTATTGGTAGGAATTTACATTCTCGTCCCTGATTTTGACTTAGAGAGTAACTACTTTAAAGGTATTTTATTTGGCCTCTTGTCCTCTGTGTTTTATGCAATACGGATATTGATGCTAAAACAACATATTGTGAAATACAATGGAATAATGTTAATGTTTTATCAGGTATTTATCTTAAGTATTGTTTTATTCCCTGTCCTCTTTTTCATGGATACTTCAAATATTCAAACTCAGTTTCCCTATATAATTATTTTGGCTCTTATATCCACAGTGTTTGGACATACGATGATGGTGCAAAGCTTCAAATATTTTGCTGTGAGTACTTCAAGTATCATTAGTAGTGCCCAACCAATTTACGGAATTATTATTGCGTATTTTTTCTTGAATGAAATTCCAAATTGGAATACTTTTTTTGGAGGATTATTGATACTGGCAACAGTTGTGATTGAGAGTGTGAGATCAAGGAAAATAGTAAATAAAGGGTGAATTATAGTGATAATTTAGGTTCATTTTTTGTTAATAAGTAAAGCATTAGTTTATTTAATCGAAGATTTTCAATTCATTTTTTTTCGTACTTTTTTAAAATATTTAAGCGGAATTAATTCATATTCACTTAAAATTTACTTGAAGTTGTTCCTAAAGTTATATTATAAAAACATTGCTAATTGATTTAACTATTAAGCTATCTGTTCTTCAGAAGCTTAAAGTCATGAGTATAATTCAATCATCTCTTGAATAATATTTTTAAGACAACTTCCTCACCTAATAAATTAATATGAAAAAAAACTCTACAAAAAAAGTCTTTGTATTAGACACTTCAGTATTACTTTTTGATCATGACGCAATTACCAGTTTTGAAGACAACGATGTTGCTATTCCAATAACTGTTCTGGAGGAGTTGGACCAATTTAAGATTGGTAATGAAACCAAAAATTTTGAAGCACGTAAAATAATTCGTTTTTTAGACAAATTATCGGGAAAAGACGGATTAAACGAGTGGATCAGTTTGGGGGAAAATAAAGGGAGCTTTAAAATATTAATGGATTCATTAAACATTGAAAAAGTAAATGCGGAAGAAATTTATGGCAATAGAAAAAATGATCATAAAATAATTAACGCTGCTATTTCCCTTCAAAATGAAGATAAAAATGCAATAATCATTTTGGTTACAAAAGATATTAACCTCAGGCTAAAGGCAAAGGCAATTGGTTTGATATCTGAAGATTTTGAAACTGGTAAAGTTAAAAATGTAAACGAATTTACCAATGGACTTCCTGTTATCGAAAATATTGATGCGCAGGTTATTCAAAATATATATCAAAAAAACTACATACATGAAGATGGTGTTTTAGGTAGTCAAAAAATTACTAATGGCTATTATATCCTAAATAATTGTTCGAATTCTGTTCTAGCGAGATATAATGGCATTACAGATCAAATTGAAAAAGTAGATAAAAAATATGTTTTTGGCATTAAACCTCGTAATGCAGAACAAACATTTGGCTTGAATGCCCTTCTAAATGAAGACATAAAGTTAATCGCCCTAGAAGGTGTTGCCGGGACAGGAAAAACACTGTTGGCATTGGCTTCTGCCCTGGAACAAAAAAATAAATATGATCAAATCATTCTCGCCCGACCTATTATTCCGCTAAGCAATCGGGAAATTGGATTTCTACCTGGAGATGCTGATGAGAAAATTTCTCCGTATATGCAGCCTTTATGGGATAATTTAGCCTTTATAAAGAAGCAATTTAAAGCCAACGAAAGGAAAAGTAAGGTATTACAAGAGCTGGAAGATTCGGGAGTACTCACCATAACTGCTCTGGCTTTTATTAGAGGGAGGAGTCTGTCAAATGCCTTTTTTATTATTGATGAAGCGCAAAACCTGACACCGCACGAAGTTAAAACTATAATTACGAGAGCCGGAGAAGGTACAAAGGTCATATTTACAGGAGATATTCATCAAATTGACACCCCATATATGGATGAACAAAGTAATGGATTAACTTATCTGATTGACAGATTGAAAGGTAATGCCTTATTTTCTCATATCAAATTGAAAAAAGGAGAACGATCAGAGCTGGCTAATTTAGCCAATGAGCTTTTATAGTAGACAATAACAATTATTTTAAGCTAATCCCAATATTTTTAAGAGCTACGGGGTTAGCTTTTTTTTGCATGAGATAGATTTAATATATTGTAATCATGTCGAATTGATCAGTTTCTTAATTCCGAAAAAGCATATGAAATATTTTTTGTGTTACATTTTTGTTTATGACTCGTCATAATAAAACAAAACACAGAACTCATGAAAATATTTTTATTCGCAATAAGTTTTGCCATTCTATCCTCATGTTCGGCACAGACTACCTTTAAAACTTTTTATACTGAGAACAATCAGCAAGCTGATTTCACTATGGGATTTAGTACCTCTCTTATTGGCGGTTTTCTGGCAGATGATGATGAAGAAATAAAAGAATTAATGAAAAAAGCAAAGCATACCCGAATTATGGTTTTTTCTGAGAATTGGGAAAAGACAAATTCCAATTTCAATAAGTTTATTAAACGCTCCGGTTATGATAAGCTTGTGAAAATTAAAGATGACAACGACAAAATAAGTTTGTATGCCCTGGAAGAAAAAGGTGTCATAAAGGAAATTGTAGTGCAAATTTCCACAGGTGATGAGTTGGTTTTATTAGGTTTAAAAACAAATTTAACTTATGACGATCTGTCTAAAATGTTTAGTGACAATCACATTGTACTTAATTGAACCTAAGTAACCTTTGCCTTTCTGATAATATTGGCTAATAGTCGCGGGAAAAACCTTTTTACATAGACCGCTAATTTTTCCATAAATCCACCTATGATAATTTCCTGTCTTTTTTGAGCGATCGCCTTTAAAGCTATCTTTGCAAAATCGTCAGGTTTTAATCCCTTAGCGGTGGCATTGTCCAGCTTATTTTGCTTACTTCCGTCTCCTGTCAACGCATTCATGGAAACATTTGTATTGACAAACCCGGGGCAGATCAATGTAACGGAGATATTGTAATCGTATAACTCGGCTCGCATACTGTCAAAAAAACCATGGAGGGCATGTTTTGACCCGGAATAGGAGCTCCGTAGTGGGGTGCCTATCTTTCCTACAACACTTGAAATAACAACTATTTGTCCACTTTTTTTAGCTATAAAATGGGGTAAAAGGGCTTTGGTCAAACCTATGGTTCCAAAATAGTTAGTTTCAAAAATGGTTTTATCTACGTTTAATTCGGTATCCTTGGCAAGTGCTCTTTGGCTAATTCCCCCGCTATTGATTAAAATATCCACTCCGTTAAAAAAGGTCAGGGCAGTATTTACCCTTTCATCAAAAGATCTATAATTGGACAAGTCCAAAGGTAATATCTCCACCTGATCAGGGTTTTGACACTCATTTTTCACCTCGTTCAACTTCTCTACGTTTCTGGCAGATAATATCAAATTTGCGCCGCGACTTGAAAATGCAAGAGCCATTGCCCTTCCTATTCCTGAAGAAGCACCTGTTATCCATATAGTCCTACTTGTAAATTTCATTTATGAAATATTTTGTGCTAAAATTATAACTTTAAATTAACTTTGAAAAAATATTTTTCATGATAAAGCAATTGCTCATATTATTAGTTTTAATACCTGCCTACCTGGAGGCCCAGTACAGCATCAAAGGGAATTTGACTACTTCTGATAACTTTACCTGGATATTATTGTATAAGATAAAAGATGGCAAACAAATATACTTGGACAATACCGAAGTCAATAAAGGTTCGTTTGAATTTACCATCCCGGAATCTGAAAGTCCGGGAATTTACAAGTTGTTTTACCAATTAGAGAATCAACTTTATGTTGAATTTATTTTTAATAAAGAAAATGTTGAATTGACCTTTGATCCTTACGATCCGTTATACACAACAGTGTTTTTGGAGTCGGGTGAAAATATCATCAATCAAAATTATTATATCTCTATAACCAATAAACAACGAGAACTGGACTCCATTCAAGTGGCTTATTTTAACGGTAAGGGTTCTAAGGTGCTCAAAAGTATTCGTAAATCCTATAAAAAGAAAATCGCAGAAGTCAGGTCAATTCAAATGGAATTTGAGAACCTGTCTGAAGGAAGACTAGCGAATACTTTCATTAAAGCCAGTAAACAATACAACGCTAAAAATCCGATCAATGAACCAGAAGACTATTTGACTCAGGTAAAAGAGCATTTTTTTGATGCCATTGATTTTGAGGATCCTATTCTATTAAATTCAACTTATGCTACTGATAAAATAATGGATTTTATATTCTATTTAAATCAATCTGACGATCTGAATGAATTGAATCAAACGCAGAAGGAGTCAATCAATATTAGTTTATCAAAAATCAAATCGAATTTGGATTTTAAAAAAAATGTGGAAGAAAGCATACTAGATCAATACGCATCTGAGCAGAATGAAGAAATGGTAAATTTTATGTTGACCAATCATTATGACAAATTACCTTTAACACTTCAGGATGAGGCGCTGAGAAAATATGTGCTCTCTGAAATAAAAACTGCAGTAGGAAAAAAATCACCAAACATTACCTGGGATGAAAATGATACTATCAAAAATCTATACGACCTTGATACTACAGATTATTATATAGTTGTTTTTTATAGTTCGGGCTGTCCTCATTGTCAGATTGAAATACCGGTACTTTACGACTTTGTCGATGATGTTTCCAATATAAAAGTAATAGGCATAGGACTTGAAGATGACAAAAGTGACTGGGAAGAAATGGCTGGTGGCTTTGATAAATTCATCAATATTTTAGATCTCAATAAATGGGAGAGTGAACGAGTTCAGGATTTCGGAATTATTAATATACCTAACTATTTTGTCTTGGATAAGGAGAAAATTATTATTGCAAAACCGGAAGATGTCGAAGAATTGAAGAAATATTTTCCATAAAAAATCAATTGTTCCTCTAGTTCAACTATTTATTTTACCGTATAATAATTTTGTTTATGTGAATTGGCATATTCCATTAGTTTACGCCTCACTTCAGGATTCAATTCAATCACGTTATTGGTTTCATAAGGATCGTTTACCATATCATATAGAGATAATTCGATATCGACGGTATCATACTTTCCAGCAGCTCCATCATTTCCGGGAGTACGAAGAGTTCTGTATTCGTGGTTTAAATGAAGTTTCCACTTACCATCACCACTCAAGACGCTTTCAAATTTATTTCCGGTAGAAAACGCATAATAATTATGAGGATTTGTCGCTCCTTCTTTACCCGATATCAAGCCCCAAACATTTTTTCCATCAATTTCAGTATCGGGGAGTTGAACACCTGTCAAATGGCAAAGTGTAGGAAGTAGATCAATGGATAAGAACGCTTTATCAGATGTATTATTAGCCTTCATATAATTTGGATACTTTATGATACATGCCGATCGCGTACCACCCTCAAAAGAGGTTGCCTTTGCCTCGCGAAAAGGTGTTTTACCTGCATGGTTCCCATAAGCTATCCAGGGTCCGTTATCAGAAGTGAATATTACTATTGTATTTTCTTCGAGCCCGTTTTTATTTAACGCTTTGGTTATTTCGCCAACAGACCAGTCCAGTTCCATGGTGACATCACCATAGATTCCCTGACCGGATTTGCCTTCAAATTCAGTGCTGCAAAAAATAGGAACATGAGGCATCGAATGCGGTACATACAACAAAAATGGTTGATCTTTATTTCGGTTGATGAAGTCAACAGCATGTTCTGTATACCATTTGGTGAGGTTCTTTTGTTCGGGAATCCCAACATCTTCAATAGTTACTTCTCCATTTTCCCAGAACTGGATTGGGTATTTACCCCAATATTCCGGATTTTCAGGATGATGCTTCCACATATCATTGGAATACATTAGTCCACAAGTTTCGTCGAATCCTCTGGCTTGAGGGCGGGTTTCAGGTTGATCGCCGCAATGCCATTTTCCGAAGATCGCCGTTTTATATCCCTCTGATTTAAATAGTTCGCCAATGGTTGGAAAAGTAGTTTCCAATCCCCTCGCTTTGGGGCCATGCGCTCCAAAAACTTTTGTCCTTCCGGGATAACAGCCCGTTAGTAGTGCAGATCGTGATGCCGAGCAGATGGCTTGAGGTACATGAAAATTGGTAAACATAGTACCTTCATCAGCTAACTTCTGCACATTTGGCGTTGGCACATCAACTTGTCCGAATGGATTGAAATCTGAATATCCCGAATCATCTAAAAAAATAATCACTACGTTAGGTTTTTTAAACTCTTCCACCTGAAGAGGTATTTCTTTTTTTGATGAAAGGCCACATGAAGAAGCCAAAATACCAAAGCTCAAAATAATAGCTATTGAAAAATATTTAATTTTCATTTTTTTTGATTTTTTGATGTGCACTACAAAACTCTTCGAGATGCTTCGATTTAATTGATGTAATTTAATAAAAATTCTTTAATCCTTCCAAGATATATTAAAAATGAAAAAAGGCATCTTCCAGATGCTCAATTTTGATTTCATTCTCTGTTTTTATAATTGCAATTACATCAAAACGTACCTCAACATCCAAATCCTTTCTATTTATATACTCATCAACCGCCTTTACTAAAAGCTTTATTTTTTTAGGTTTAATAAAATCCTGAGGATTTCCAAAATAATCTGTTGATCGCGTTTTTACTTCCACTGCAACCAAAGTATTTTCAATTTTAGCAATAATGTCAACTTCTGCTTTTTGAAATCGCCAGTTTCTTTCTTTGATCTCATATCCCTTTTTAACCAAAAAATCCATGGCAATATCCTCTCCCCAATTTCCAAGTTCATTATGATCTGCCATCTAAAATTAAATTATGAAAAGCTATTCCAACAAATATCGGAATCGGTGCTTTCTTTTATTTATCTAAAATTTATTTTGGTTTTTTTCTTGGTTACTTTTAAATCGACATAATCTCCAAAAATTAAAGCGCGATTATCATCGATATGTCCTGCCTGAAAATCAAAAACAACCGGGAAATTCGTCCCTTCGATCGATTCCAGAACTATTTCTTCCAAAGACTTACCAAATTTGTTTCCCTTATTTTCTTTGAGTCGAAAATCACCAACAATAAGACCCCTGCACTTTTCAAAATAACCTGCTCTTTTCAAACTGATCATCATTCTATCTATATGAGATAATGTCTCGCCAACATCTTCAATAAATAAAATTTTCCCATCCATGTTCAAGGATATATCTGAACCTAACATACTGCAAACCAAAGATAAATTCCCTCCAACAAGCTGTCCCCTACTTTCTCCGGTTCTGCTGTATTCTGAAGATGGCAATTTGTAAAACAATTTCTTACCAAACAAGGCATACTGCAAAGAAACGATGGAAGGTTTTTGTATGGGGTTATCCAATTCTAAAGTAAAAGGCATTTGCCCGTGAATAGTTTGATAACCAAGTTGGTGAACTTTATTATGTAACACAGTAATATCAGAATAGCCAATGATCCATTTAGGATTTTCCAAAAACTTTGTAAAATTTAGGTCGTCTATAATTCTAACCGTTCCATAACCACCTCTTGCACACCAAATTGCCTTGATACTCGGGTTATCCAAAGCTTTTTGCAAATCTTCTAATCTTTCTTTATCTGTACCTGCAAAGGTATGGTCCTGTGCCAACATATGATTCCCAAAAAATACTACCAGGCCCCAATGGTTTGCCAATTCAATTCCGGGATCAACCGAAGTTCTGCTCTTTAATTTTCCTGCAGGCGATAAAATAATTATAGTATCGCCCTTTTTTAAATTCGGAGGTTTAACCAGATCTCGTATTATTGACACGCCCATATCATCCTGTGAAAATATTGAAATTGAAAATACGAACAAGAATAAAGAAGAGAAGGTTAATTTCGAAAAAATCGAAGTCATATCACAAATTTTAATGGTAAAAATAGTTAATTAAATTAAAACGCCATGTTTGGCCTTTTTCTTACTTTTGTGTAATTAAATTATATCCATGCAAAATCAAAATACATCTTTGTCCAATGATGAGAGATACACCATTACAGCGGCTTTACCATACACTAACGGACCTGTTCATATTGGACATTTGGCGGGTGTTTATATTCCAGCTGACATCTATGCCCGTTATTTACGTTTGAAACATAAGGATGTAGCTTTTGTATGTGGTTCTGATGAACATGGAGTGCCCATTACTTTAAAGGCAAAAAAAGAAGGAATTACTCCACAAGAAGTAGTGGATAAATACCATGCCATTATCAAAAGATCTTTTGAGGATTTTGGTATTACTTTTGACAACTATTCCAGAACATCAGCAAAGATACATCACGATACTGCATCTGAATTTTTTAAAAACTTATATGATAAAGATAAGTTTATTGAAGAGATTTCGGAGCAATTATATGATGATGAAGCTAAACAATTTTTAGCAGATAGATTTATAATTGGCACTTGTCCGAAGTGTGGTAATGAAGAAAGTTACGGTGATCAATGTGAGAATTGCGGCACGAGTCACAATGCTACGGACCTGATCAATCCCAGATCGGCAATTACAGGAAATATCCCTTCTCTAAAGGAAACTAAACATTGGTACTTGCCCCTGAATGAATACGAAAATTGGTTGAAAGAATGGATCGTTGAGGGCCATAAAGACGACTGGAAAACCAATGTATTGGGGCAGGTAAAATCTTGGACAAATGATGGTTTAAAACCGAGAGCCGTGACCCGTGACCTCGACTGGGGCATTCCGGTTCCCCTGGAAGGAGCAGAAGGGAAAGTTTTGTATGTATGGTTTGATGCCCCTATTGGATATATTTCGTCTACAAAAGAATGGGCTGAAAGGGTAGGGAAAGATTGGGAGCCCTACTGGAAGGATAAAAACACCAAATTGGTTCATTTTATTGGAAAAGACAATATCGTTTTTCATTGTATCATCTTTCCGAGTATGCTAAAAGCGGATGGTAATTATATTCTCCCTGAAAATGTACCTGCCAATGAGTTTTTAAATTTAGAAGGTGATAAAATTTCAACCTCTAAAAATTGGGCCGTATGGCTGCATGAATATTTGGAAGATTTTCCTGACAAACAGGATGTTTTGCGATATGTCTTAACTGCTAATGCCCCGGAAACAAAGGATAATGATTTTATGTGGAAGGATTTTCAGGCGAGAAACAATAATGAATTGGTTGCCATTTTTGGAAACTTTATAAACCGAGTGGTTGTATTGATCAATAAATATTATGAGGGGCTAGTACCATCTGCGGGAATTTTATCTGAACTGGATAAAAGCACACTGTCCAAACTAAATGAATATCCGCGTATAATATCTAATTCTATTGAAAGATATAGATTTAGAGAAGCTTTGGTTGAATTGATGAATCTGGCGAGATTAGGAAATAAATATCTGGCAGATGAAGAGCCGTGGAAACAGATCAAAACAGATCCTGAGCGAGTTAAAACTATTATGAATGTTGCGCTGCAAATTGCAACGGGATTATCAATCTTATCAGAACCGTTTTTGCCGTTTACATCTGCTAAATTGAAAGGACTTTTAAATTTATCTGTAGATAAACAGTGGGAAGATGTTTCCCGAAAAGAAGAATTGATTAGTGCGGATCATCAGATTGGGAAACCGGAATTACTTTTTGCAAAAATAGAGGATGCCGACATTCAAAAGCAGATCGATAAGTTAAAGGCTACCAAAGAAGACAATAAAGAGGAACTGGCAGAACCTCAAAAACAAACAATAGGATTTGATGATTTTACCAAACTGGATATTAGAATTGGTACGATTATCGAAGCAGTGAAAGTTCCAAAAACTAAAAAACTACTCCAATTAAAAGTGGATGTTGGTATAGACACAAGAACCATTGTTAGCGGCATCGCGGAAAGTTTTAAACCGGAAGATATTATTGGTCAAAAAGTTTCTGTTTTGATAAATCTTGCTCCTCGGATATTGAGAGGCGTGGAGAGTCAGGGAATGATTTTAATGGCAAATACTCCTGATGGCAAACTTACCTTTGTAGAGCCGGAAAATGATACCGTTTCTAATGGAGAACAAGTAAGCTAATAAATTTTACTTATAGTTTTATTTTAAAACAGATAACAAGTACCTTATTATCTGTTTTTTTATAAAAAATATTATGGTTAAAAAACACTCTTTGTCAACCTTTTTAACTTTTAATTCGTCTATAGAAATGAAAGGCCTTTAAAAATAATGCGGAAAGTCATTAAACTAAATAGCGAAACCCAATTGATTAAGCAGTCGCTTAAGAACAACAGAAAGGCCCAAAAGCTTTTGTATCAACAATATGCACCGAAAATGTTGAGTTTGTGCACGTATTATATTAAAGACTTACAACAATCGGAAGAGGTGATGTTGAATGGTTTTTTTAAAGTATTTACCAAACTTTCCAAATATTCAAATAAAGGAAGTTTTGAGGGATGGATACGAAAAATAATGGTGAGGGAAAGCATTAGCTATCTACGTAAAAAGAAGCAACTTCTTTTTACCAATGAGATTGAAATTTACGGGAAATTTATTGAAAATGAAGTGGAATTAGATATTGCAGTTGAGGATCTTCATCATTATGTTAATCAATTGGCTGTTGGATGTAGAGTGGTTTTCAATTTATATGTAGTTGATGGATATAAGCATGCCGAAATAGCTGAAATTCTGCAAATTTCAGAAGGAACTTCCAAAACACAGTTGTCAAGAGCCCGAAAAGCGTTGCGAAAAATGATCTCTATAAATCAAAAAAAATATCATGGAACAAAATAAATACAGAGAACGAATTCAAAATAGTGTAATTGCTCCATCGGATGGTTCATGGGAAAAACTGAGTAAGAAACTGGATAAGTACGACAATGACAAAAAAAATAACAAACGGTTATTTATGAAATATGCTGCTTCTATGTTAATTATCATTTCCATTAGTTTCTTTTTTTTACCACCTGAAAATGAAAATTCAACAGATGAAACTACAGTAAGCCCCGAAGTAGGCAAAACCTCCATAAAACCCTCCGTTACTAATTCTGGACATGAACCCTACCTTACGTCACCAACCGAAAATTCAACCGTGATAAAAATGTCGGAACCGAAACCATTAGCAAACGAAATAATTAATTATGGTGTGGAAGAAAGTGTGGCTGTTAAAAATGAGGATAATATAGAACAAAATGAAAATTCGCAAAGATCAGTGCCAAAATATTACACAACAAACACTTCGAAAGTAACTTCTAAAATTGTACAGCAGAAAATAGACACAGATTATGAAGTGGAAGAGCTGTTAAAGAATGCCATTCTGAATATAGAACAAAATGGTCAATATTTAAATAAAACAAAATTCAGTGCTTTGGATCTTTTAGGAGAGATAGAAAATGACCTGGAGAGGGATAGCAGAAGAAAATTATTTGAAAAAATAATAATTACCATAAAAAATCCAACGGAGATAGAAATTACAGATCGAAGTAAATAAAAAATACATGAAAAAAATAGTTCTCATCGGAATATTAATAAGTCAGTTGTTCTTCAATACCGATATTTATGCCCAGGAAAATCCAGACAATAGCGAAAAAATAGATCTGTTAAAAGAAAAAAAAGAGAACCTTATAAGTGAGGAAAAAGAGGCTTTGAAAAGAGAGGTCATCGAAATAAATAAAAGATTAGATAATGAGGAAATTACTGTCCAGGAAGCCGACGAGTTAAAGCTCGAGGCGGCAGATAAACATGCCTTAAATATTAAAAATAAATCTGCTATAATTGATAATTCAATCGCTCTTTTAGAAAGAGGGGAATCCGATGAAATCAATGAAATAAAACCAGACGGTGTTAAAATAGTCTTATTCGATTTTGAAAATGGAGAGGCAATCGTATCTCTAAAAAATTCTAAAAAACCTAAAAAATTCGACAAACGTACCTATTCAAATTTTGTAATGGCCTTAGGGCTTAATAATGCAATCATTGAAGGACAGTCATTTAATAACTCGCCATATCGAGTGGGTAAAAGCAGATTTTTTGAAATTGGTTGGGCCTGGAGTACACGTTTGTTAAACAATTCGAATGCTGTTCGTTTTAGGTATGGTTTTTCTTTTACTTTTAACAGGTTAAATCCTATTGATAATTTGTATTTTGTTCAAGATGGCAATCTAACTTATTTGGACGAGTTCTATACCGACTTGACCAAATCAAAACTCAGAATGGATAATTTGGTTTTTCCACTTCATTTTGAATTTGGACCTTCTAAAAAAATTGAACGACAAAATTATATCAGATATTCCAGTAAAAAGAAATTTAAATACGGTATTGGAGGATATGTAGGTTTAAATTTAAGTACGCGCCAAAAATTAGTATACTATGAAAATGGGGCGAAACGCAAGGATAAAATTAAAAAAAGCTATAATACCAGTAATCTTATTTATGGACTGAGTAGTTATATTGGTTATAGTGTTTTTTCACTCTATACTAAATACGACCTGAACAATATATTCAATAGTCCCAATAGAAAAGAGAACAATATTTCTTTAGGCATACGATTTGATCTTTAGGCAACCTCTATTAATTCATTTCTTTTAAAAAACGGAGATAGTGAATAAGATGCGAGACATATTTTTTTTGGAATAGCCGTAGCTATTTCAAAATAAAATTAACGAAGTAGATTGTTTACTATCTTCGTTCCTAAATGGTTTTCAGCGGTTTTCCAATACATCTTCAAATTTTTTCGCATTATCCCGATAGGGCTTCAATAACTTGCATTATCTTGAAAAAACGCTGAAAATTTTAATGCGAATGATTTAATAGAGGTTGCCTTTAGTACATTTTCAAAAAGGTCACTAAAAAATAAGAGAGAGATCTTTATTTTGTTTCAAAAATCATCCGACCTAAAATAATCTTCTACAATAACAATGATATTTTAATCAAAATATAATTTTGAATTAACAGATATGGTTCTAAATTTGTGATTGATTATCAAACTTTAATAAATTATCATGGAAAATAAGAAGTATAAAGTCTTAGTGGTGGGCTGTGGGGGTATGGGTGGCCCTCATGCCAAAGCTTACCACAAATTAGATGAATTTGAAATAGTTGGTATTGTTACCTTAGATCCAAAAAAACATGAGGATCTGGCAATTGAATTAGGAGAATCTGTTACATGGTACACAGATTTTTATTCTGCATTGGACAAAACCAGACCGGATATTGTATCGATCAATACGTACCCTGATACCCATGCAGATTTTGTGCGTAAAAGTTTAGAAACAGGTGCACATGTATTTGTAGAAAAACCACTTGCAACTACCGTAAAGGATGCTGAAGAGATAGTAGCATTGGCATTACAGAAAAATAAAAAATTATTAGTAGGTTATATTTTAAGGGTTCATCCGGCATGGTCTAAATTTATTCAAATTGCAAAAACACTTGGTAAACCTCTGGTGATGAGAATGAATTTGAATCAGCAAAGTAGTGGTCAAGAATGGCTTACGCACAAAAAATTTATGAAATCTATATCTCCTTTGGTTGATTGCGGAGTTCACTATGTAGATGTCATGTGCCAAATGACCGGATCAAACCCGATAAGAGTGAGTGCCATAGGAGCAAATCTATCCGATGAGATTGATATTTCAATGTATAACTATGGACAGCTTCAAGTTACTTTTGAGGATGGATCCGTTGGTTGGTATGAAGCAGGTTGGGGCCCTATGATGAGTGAAACTGCCTTTTTCGTTAAAGATGTGATTGGGCCCAAAGGGTGCGTCAGTATTGAGGATCAAAAAGAGGTGGATTCACAGGATATTGAGGGTCATACAAAAACAGGAAGCTTGCGTCTTCATCATAGCTCGCTTGATACCCATGGTAATTTTGATAAAAGAGATGAATTAATAGATACTTCTTCAGAGCCAAATCATGATGAACTCTGCGAATTAGAACAACGGTTGTTATTGAAAGCGATCAAAGAAGATATGGATTTGTCTGATCATATGCAAGATGCCATTAACAGTTTAAAAATTGTATTGGCTGCAGATGAGTCAATTAGAACCGGCAAAGTTGTGAACTTATAAAATCAGGGTTATTTTAAATTTTTATTCAACCATTCATTAATGATCTCATGCCCGATATTTAGCACGGTTGTTCGATATATATTTGGTCGGAGAAATTCCCTGGTGTTTTTTAAATACAGTAGAAAAGTAAGAAGATGTTGAAAAACCCAGATCATAAGCTAAATTCGTTATCGAAATATCCCTTCCCATCATCAATTCTTTAGCTTTTTTTATCTTCGGTTTTATAATATACTCGTTAGGAGGCATCCCAATTTCTTCTTTAAATTTATGCTTAAATCTGGATTCAGAGTTTTTTTAGATCATCCGAAGATCTCAATACCCTCAAAGATATTATCCATATATTAGCAGATGAAGGCGTTGATTCCATTTTCTCCTGGACATAACAAGCAGGTAAAGGAACCATTCTATCCGCTCCTGAACCTGATAATATATGGAAAATTCTAGGAGAAGCTTATGGTGAAGTTTTAAACAAATAATATGAACAGAAAAGTAATACTTTGTGCCTTGGTTGCTGCCATAGGCGGATTTCTATACGGTTTTGACACAGCAGTGATCAATGGTGCACTCCCATTTTTTAGCGCATATTTTGACTTAGATCCCACTATGACGGGTTGGGCAGTCAGTTCGGCCTTAATAGGTAGCATTATTGGCGCTATCAGCATTGGTGTACCTGGCGATAAATATGGACGGAGAGAGATGTTAAAACTTTCCGCGATTTTGTTTGCCATATCGGCGATAGGAACGGGAATGGCAAACGACATAAGTACGTTTATTGCGTTTAGGCTTATTGGTGGATTAGCTGTTGGAGCTGCTTCCGTTCTGTCACCGATGTATATTTCAGAGATATCTCCTGCTATGTTTAGAGGACGACTGATAGTTACATTTCAATTGTCATTAGTAGTCGGTATTTTACTTGCTTTTATGGTTGATTACATATTAGTAGATAGTGGAGCCAACAACTGGAGGTATATGTTTATCTCCGAAATATTTCCATCGATACTATTTTTAATACTCTTGTTTTTTGTTGAGAAAAGCCCAAGATGGCTGGTTCAAAAAGACAGAATTGAGGAAGCAAAACTAGTGATCGAGGCAATTGGTCCGGAAGAAGATGCTCAAAACTTAATAATCCAAATACAAAATACATTAAGTAGAGAAGCCGGCTATAAAACTGAGAATTTGTTTAAAAAAGGTAATTTTAAGTTTATTTTGCTGGGCATCGCAGTTGGATTATTTAGTCAGTTTACAGGCATAGCCATTGTAATGTATTATGCTACAGATATTTTCAGATCGGCAGGGTTTTCTACAGATTCGGCAATAGGACAAACGGTTGTACTTGGATTAACAAATCTTATTTTTACGATCATTGCCATGTTACTTATCGATAAGATCGGAAGAAAAAGGCTTCTACTTACCGGAATGCTTGGAATGTCAGTATTTCTAGGATTGTTTTCCTATTCTTTTCTAGGTGGTAACCTGGGTAATCTGATAAATTTAATTTTGCTTGTTGGCTTTGTTGCATTTTTTGCGTCTTCTATGGGAGCTGTTGTATTTGTATTGTTTGCAGAGATTTTTCCAAACAGCATTCGATCTCGTGGAATGGCCATAGGGTCTTTTTCAAATTGGATAGTAAATGCCTCGATAACTTTTATTTTTCCCGTATTTGTAAGTGCATTCGACAAAAGAATTGGAATAGGATATAGCTTTGCATTTTTCTCCATAATGACCTTTATCGGTTTCTGGGTCTTTAAAAAGTTTTTATTTGAAACTCATAATAGGTCGTTAGAAAACATTGAAATGGGAAATAAGATGATTTAGCTACTGATAACCTCTAAAAATATGATCACGTTGGTATATGCAAATAAGTCAACTCCTATTTCTAAGAGTATTTCTTTCCGTTTTGAAGGTCTAAAATGGAGCTTGTGTACATTTTATATTTTTCAGGAGGATATCTGATGAGACTTTACGCACTAATTTTATTTCTTAAAGAACCATAAATATCATTCTTTTTGTTAATCTTGTGGCTTATTAGTTAAGGCAATTTTATGCAATTATTAAATTATATTCGTTCTAAAACAAAGCTTTCCGAAAACGGAATAAAAAACACAATTCAATTACTAAATGAAGATTGTACCCTTCCTTTTATTTCTCGTTACAGAAAAGAAAGAACCGGTAATTTAGATGAAGTTCAAATTGGCGCCATTATAAAATATAAAACATTATTTGAAGATGTTGAAAAGCGCAAAGAAACAATTTTAAAAGCACTCAATGAGCAAGATGTTCTGAGTCCAGAATTAAAGAAAAAAATAGATTTTGCAACCGATCTGACAACTTTAGAAGACCTCTACCTACCCTTTAAGAAAAAGCGAAAGACCAAGGCGGAGACAGCACGCAAAAATGGCTTGGAGCCTTTGGCCAAAATTATTATGAGTCAAAATACAAATGATTTAGAGTACCTGGCTTCTAAATATTTGAATGATAAGAATGAGGCCCTGGAAGGGGCTCGTCATATCATAGCTGAATGGATTAATGAACGTACGGATATTAGAAATAACATACGTTATCAATTGGAAAAATTTGCTCAAATTTCCACGAGTGAAGTCAAAGTAAAAATAGAGAATGACAAGAGTCCACAGAGTGAACTGGCAAAGCAAAAAGCACAAAAATTCAGAGATTATTTTAACTGGACCGAGTCTTTGAACAGGTGCCCTTCTCATAGACTTTTAGCCATGCTAAGAGCCGAAAAAGAAGGATTTATCCGAATAAAAATTGAAATAGATGATGATCGGGCAATTCAAAAGATAGAAGATAAAATTATACGTAACAATAATGATTGTGCCATTCAACTAAAAATAGCCATAAAGGATGCTTATAAACGATTATTGTTTCCTGCATTATCCAATGAAATATTAACTAAGGTGAAACTGAAGAATGATGACGAGGCAATACAAGTTTTTGCAAAAAATTTAAAACAACTTCTTCTGGCTGCACCTCTCGGTGAAAAAAATATTCTGGCTATCGATCCGGGCTTTAGAACCGGGTGCAAAATTGTTTGTTTAAATGCACAGGGCGACTTAAAATACAATGAAACTATATATCCACATGCTCCAAAGAATGATTCCATCGGGGCAATGAAAAAAATAAATACCCTTGTAGATGCCTATAAAATTGAAGCGATAGCAATTGGAAATGGTACGGCTTCAAGAGAAACAGAGCAGCTGATAAGAAAGATCCGATTTGTAAAAGACATACAGGTATTTGTTGTTAGCGAAGCCGGAGCTTCCATTTATTCTGCCTCAAAAATTGCAAGAGATGAATTTCCTAACTATGATGTTACCGTTCGTGGATCGGTATCTATCGGACGCAGATTGGCAGATCCTTTGGCTGAATTGGTGAAAATTGATGCCAAATCGCTTGGAATTGGACAGTACCAGCATGATGTAGATCAAACCAAACTAAAAAAATCATTAGATACAGTAGTAGAAAGTTGTGTCAACTCCATTGGGGTTAATATCAACACAGCAAGCGAATCCTTATTAAGTTATGTTTCCGGTATTGGTCCTAAAATGGCAAAAAATATCATTCATTACAGAAATGAAAATGGAGCTTTTGTTAATAGAAATGAGATAAAAAAGGTGCCCAGATTAGGGGCTAAAGCTTTCGAACAAGGAGCCGGTTTTTTAAGAATAAAGAATCCTATAAACCCTCTGGACGATTCTGCAGTGCATCCGGAAAGTTATTCAATAATAAAAAAAATGGCAAAGGATAGTGGCATGGAGGTTGCCAAATTGATAGGAAATAAAGAGGTCTTAAAAAAACTTGATCTAGACATCTATTGCACAGATACCATTGGATTACCAACGTTGACCGATATTATTAAAGAATTAGAGAAACCGGGTTTAGATCCACGTAAAAAAGCAAAGGTTTTTACCTTCAATCAAAATATAAAAACAATTAATGACTTAAGACTAGGGCAATTACTTCCCGGTATTGTAAATAATATTACCAATTTTGGGTGTTTTATTGATATAGGAATTAAAGAAAGTGGTTTGGTCCATGTCTCTAATTTGTCAGATAAGTTTGTAAAAGATGTCAGTGAGATTGTACATTTACACCAACAGGTAATCGTTAAAGTTTTAGAGATCGATGTGGAAAGAAAACGTATACAACTGTCTATGAATTATAAATAATCAAACTCTTTTAATCGTGAAATTCGTCCTAGCTCCAGATAAATTTAAAGGCTCCTTAACGGGGATTGAATTTTGTGATGTGGTAGAGGAAGGAATAATAGCTGTGCTTCCCGATGCTGAAATTTTAAAACTACCCCTTGCCGATGGAGGAGATGGAAGCATAGAGATCTTAGATTACCATCTCCATGGCAAAAGAATTGAAGTAGATGTAAAAGACCCCCTCTTTAGGCCAATAAAAGCTTCGTATCTATTTATTGAATCTTTGCAAACTGCATTTATTGAGATGGCAGAGGCTTCAGGAATGAAACTATTGTCCGCTGATGAACAAAATTGCTTTTATACATCAACTTATGGTACAGGAGAGCTAATTTTCGATGCCGTAAAAAAAGGTGCTAAAAATATTATTCTTGGAATAGGAGGCTCGGCAACCAATGATTGTGGAATAGGAATGGCCAGAGCACTTGGGTTTAAGTTTTTAGATAGTGATAATAATGAGGTTATTGCAATTGGTAAAAATATGGTGGAAATAGTGAAAATTGACACGACTTATACAATCAAAAATTTAAGTCAAATTACTTTTAAAGTGGCTTCTGATGTTACAAATCAGTTATTTGGAGAAAATGGAGCAGCTCATGTTTATGCTGCGCAGAAGGGAGCCAATACGAATGAAATTTTGCTTTTGGATCATGGATTAAAGAATATGGCGGGCTTGTTCAAGGATCAATTCGGGATTGATATTCAAAATATAAAAGGAACCGGTGCCGCCGGTGGTTTGGGTGCAGGGGCCATGGTTTTTTTAAAGGCAGAATTAATTTCAGGAATTGAATTGATCAAGGACCTGATTGATTTTGACATTAAAATTAGAAATGCTGATTGGATGATCACCGGGGAAGGAAAGTTGGATCTACAAACACTATCGGGGAAAACTATCCAGGGGGTGATCGCTTCTTCCAAAAAATATAATATCGCAGTAGCTTCTTTTTGTGGTGATATTACTCTATCTCAAAAAGAAATAGATAAGCTTGGTATTACTTATACTGCTTCAATAATAGAAAATGCAGAAAGTTTGAAAGATGCAATGGCAAATACTAAGGACCACCTTAAAAATATTGCTTCTGCATTTGCTAAAAGTATAGACTAACCTTTCACTAATGAGAAATTGATTGATCCAGGTTTTCTTCAATTCTGGATCACCATCAAAAGATTCCGCTTTGTGGTATCAGCCCGCCTAAATGACTTTTGTTGGGCAGTACCCAACTAAACGGGAACGTTTTAACGGGTTAAAATAAAAATACTTTTCATTTATTTTTAATTTAAAGTCTAACCAAAATCGTAACTTAGGGCTGTAAAATGAAAAGTTATAAAAACATAAATGACCCGCAAAGAAGTTTTGTAGCAGCATATGTTGAAAAACATGCTGAAAAAAATATGTTCTTTAGCCATGTAAAAGAAATAATAGATTGGAAAACCATTGATCTGGAATTGAAGAAAGTATATAAAAAAGGACTTAAAGAAAGAGGTGCAAGAGCATATTCTCCGCTGTTATTATTTAAAATGCAACTGATCTCTATATGGTATGATCTTTCAGATGTGCAAACAGAAGCTATGGTTAATGATAGCCTATCGGCCATGAAGTTTTGCAATCTAACCATAGAAGATAATGTACCCGGGCATAGCACCTTGAGTAGATTTAAAAAGGAATTATCAGATAAAAATGCTACCGACAAAATACTCGAAACGATCCAGTCTCAATTAACAAAACTTGAATTAAAAATTATTAAAGGCAAAGCCCATGTGGATGCCAGATTGATCCAGGGCTAGTTTTAGTTAGTC